>Ga0138256_10004518_pt1 | contig 14787 bp, 5 predicted proteins | sample KNB2016incub_MG_FD_105486 | JGI IMG/M metagenome (GOLD analysis project Ga0138256, IMG submission 105486) | Active sludge microbial communities from wastewater in Klosterneuburg, Austria - KNB2014incub_MG | ecosystem: Engineered > WWTP > Activated sludge > Unclassified | place: Austria... | reverse complement strand
TTAAGTACAATTTATAATATATTTTGACTATCGTTTACTTGATTTAATGACAGAAAAATAATATTAACGATGTTATCTTACCATTATTCTCAACAAACTAAACTTTATTTTTGTTTAGATTAACATATAATTGATTAGAAGGATTCTTTGAAAGCATTCACAATAAAAAACAGGAAAAAGATGCCAATGCAAGAAATAGAAAGCTAAAAATAGAGGAGAGTTATCGTAGAATTAGAATCAAATATCATTACTAAAAAGTATAAACACAAAAGAAAATCAAGTTCTCTAAAGAAGATATCTAAGATTTGAAATCCTATGTGACAGCACTAAAAAAAAGAGGTTCAGATTAAGCATCTGAACCTCTTTTTTTTGGTTTTTTAATTTGATCATTCCTTAAACTTAAATTTTGTTTATTGGATGATGTTATTTTTATTGAGTTACTAAAAGTTGAGGATAAGGGTTTGGAGTTGCGTTTATAATTACTGTTGGCACACCCGCTTTCACATTTACTAATAATTTACTAAGCGTCGGATTAGCTAATAATTTACTGTTTGAAAACACTGCAGAATACATAAAATACGTATTTGATGGTCTCGGTACTACTACATCGCCTTTAATTGTAGAATTAAAAATATAACTTTGAGTAGCATTAAATTCTACAGGAGAGAATAAAGAAGCATTATCTAAGAAATTACAACCTTCAATATTACCCCTTATTGTACTAATCATTCCGCTACTTGGATTATTATTATAGAAATTTGAATTATAAATTGAAATAACATTACTTTTAATAACATTTGTTCCTGTGTAATTAGTAAAATCACAATTTGCAACTAAAGGGAAATTTTGTGAACCTAAATCTAGTGCTTTTTGACCTCTATCAAATTTACAATCCACCCATAAGTTTAAATTATCTGCTCTTGTGGCTAACATCGAAATTGCCGTGCTGCAATTAATGAATTGACTTTTATAAAAAACTGTTTTATCTATATAACTTGAAGTATTATAATCTCCAGCATAAGGTGTAACAGGATCTTGAAAAAAACCTTTACTGCAATTAACAAACCCTAAGTGGTCAAAGAAGTTATTATCAAGACCAAATATTTGATGTAATTGAATACCATAAGTTTGGTCTCTAAATATAATATATTTTAGATTTTGAAATGCAATCTGGCCTATACCTACTCCATCAATTTTTCCTGCTGCATATATTCCAACTTTACCACCCTGAAGTGTTAAATGAGCTAAATAAAAATTACTATCTGTACCATTATCAAGAGTTAATAAAGGAAAATCATCAGTTAAACCAACTATAACTGTTTTACCTGTTCCTTTTCCTATTATTCCATGTGCTCCGTCTAAATGTATTTTTAAAGTAGAGCCAATATAAAAAACTCCTTCAGGTAATTCAGCAATGCCTTTAGTATCAATTAAACCTTGGATATAACTTGTTTGATCTGACTTACCAACTCTTTCACTTTTCCAATTTGTCCCTAATGGGTCGGGCAAGTTCTCCCAAGTTGGTCTAGCCCATGGCGTATTTTGAGTTCCTAATATACTCTTTGTAACATTAGCAAGAATTGTCGGGTCACTAATAATAGAAGATTGGACAGTGTTATTATATAAAACATCTGTACTTGAGTTTAAATGATTAATAAGATCATATCCTGTAACCGTTCCGGCACTTCTACTATACCCATTAATTCCACTAGTTAATGACATATTAGTTCTTGGTGAAATTACATCTGTTGCATAATATAAATCTTTATTTAAAAAAAACAAATTATTCGCATCAATATCAAAAGAGGCTGTTTTAACTTGAGAATAACCATTCCCTCCACCAAAATCAGTTATTTTTACATTACCCATGTTTTTAGCATAAAACATTGCTTTAGTTCCTTGACCAGTTAAATTCCAACCTTCGCTATCAAGACCTATAAAAGTTGCAGATTGTAACCCATCAATATCCGTAACATCCCCTAAAGGTGTTAAAAAATTAGTATGTAAGTGAACGTTTCCATAACTAGGAGTGCTGCTATTCCCTTTCATCAGAAGGTTAATAGTGTTTGTTTGAACTTGATGTTTTATTATTTTATTATTTCTAAAGTATCCAGATGTTGCACAATTTAAACTTATAGAACCAATAATATCAATAAATGAATTATTTTCAATCATAACATTTGTACCTACAATTGAACAATATTTTATTGTTTTTATAGTACAATTAGAAATTACACCACCTGATTGTAGCGTAATTAAAGTTGGTATTAAACTTTCAATATTTACATTACTACTTCCGGCAGCTATTGTTATATTTGACATTTTGGTTAAGGCTGGATGCCCATATAGTCTTTGATTACTTTTCATCACTATATTAACACCTGAATAATCTCCTTTTTCCAAACGCACTGACCCATAAGTATCCAAAGCTACTTGTAAAGTCGCTTTTTTAGTTATAGGTAAAAAATAAGCTTTAAAATATTCAATTTCTTCTAATTGGTTATTTACTACTGGTATTGATTGAACCATGCTTTTTTTAGGCTCATCAATACCATAGTTATAGTTTTGCGAAAAAACTACAGAGGAAAAGAGTAAAAAATAAATTAAATGTTTCATTGTCCTGATATTATGTAAGCATTAAGGCCTGATTTTCTTAGTAACCCGAACCTTACGTTTCCAGGTGTACTCGTAAACTGTGCATTAAGATTCGAATAGTTAATTGTTACCCCTGAGGATGCTTGTATTGATAAAACAGCTCCATTATGAGCTTCAAAATTAATAGTGTCACCCACTAACATGCTTCCAAAGTCAGAAGTTAATGTTAATGTTGCTGATGTTGTACATTCTATAATATTGTTTATATCAGAAGCAGCAATACTTCTAGAAGAAGTAAATGGTATAACTACAGCTTTAGAAGGATTCGTACTACCGGTGCCTACTAGCCTTTCTGCAGTTTTTGCATGTAACGCATAAGGCACACTCAAAAGTTGTGTAATCCCAATAATGTTATAATTTGTTCCACCAGTAGCATCTACTTGTGTTTCTATAAAATACGGCCCCTTTTCCCAAGCTATGGCACTAAAACTTCCTGTTATAATATTTCCTGTTCCAATTTCAAGAGAAACTAGACCATTGTTATTTGTTTTAACTAAATGAGTTTCTTCATAAACTTTAGCTCCTGTTGTAGCACCTTGATGTACAATAACTTTAAGACTTATATCCGAATTTTTTACCAAGCTATTGGTTTGTGATCGAATAATTGCTTGATAACTCATTTTTTCTGGTGCCTGTGCAAAAACATTAAGCGTAACAGTCACAAATAACAGTATGGTAAGTATAAGTTTCATAATTTTATTTTTTTAATATTTTAAACGTTTTCAAAATTTTGTTGTTAGCATATACTTGAAGTATATAAATGGAAGAACTAAGATCATTTAAATCAATCTGAGTTTCATTTTGATTGATTGTATTTTGTTTTAAAAGCCTCCCTTGTAAGTCATAAAGCTGATAGGAACGTGGTCCAGTTTCAAACTCAAATCCTTCCATATTTACAGTAACATAATCAATCGTTGGATTTGGGAAAATGAATATTTCTGCTTTAGGTTCAATACTGTTTTCTGTAGTATCCAAAGTTTGACTTAATTCTTCTTGTTGAATTCCTTGGGCTACATCGTAAACAGATTCTCCAATATAGGTGTAGAATACTTGCCCGATTGAATAGGTCACTGAACCAGAACTACCAGTTGCATCGTCACCAGATGCATTAAAGGTTTCCATAGTATCGTTAGCAATTGCTTGAGTAGTTTGTCCAATACCTTCAAAAGAAAAAAGCAACATCATAATCACAAATAAGTTTGTAATATTTAAATTTAGAGATTTCACGATTTTAGGGCTTTAATTAATTTGCAATTATTTCCACTGCAAAACTATTTAATTAAAAAAATAAAACCGATAAAATTCTAATAAATCCGATTAAATACATTAAAAACAGATGTTTAATGATAATTTACTTACGATTAATAAAGCAGTAAGAGTCGATTAATTTCTAATAAATCCGATTAAATGCAATATATATATGCATTTAACGATAATTAACTTACATTTAAAAAAACAAACCCCAATCTAATAATTACTCTAAATAAGATAATACTTAAACAATAAAAAAACTTAGATTGAACTTTAAATATTTAAAAATAAGCTACATAAATATTTGCAAAAATAACGATGATTTATTGCATAAATTATACCCTCAAATGTTTTTTATTTAATTTTTAAATATCTGTTAATAATATTTTTATTTCATAATTAATGAGGTGTTTGTTTAAACATTCCTTATTTTGATTAACAAGAATTTAGCTGATTTTAAACAGTTTAGATAAAAAACAAGGAAAAATCTTTATTTTAAATTTCAACTCAGAAAAAAACTCAATAAAAAATACAAATTACATTCAGATATTAATTTTTGATTTTTTAAACACCAAATATTTAGACGTCATTATTATTTGGCAACAATTTTAAAGTGGATTTTAATAGCAAATAATCACAGAAAAAAGCATTTGACATAAAAACACTGAATATAAAGATAAAAGCTATAATTTATAGAGTATCTGCTGTTCAAAGAACTGCAAATGTAACAAAAGTTGAATGCGGACAAAGTATAATTATCTATTAATTGATAAATCAATTTAATTAAAATATCGCATAACAATATTTCTAGTTAACTATTTTCTTGCTTAACACTTTATCGTCGGTAGAAGTAATTTTGACAATCAATACCTGGTTGGCATATTTGGAACTTTCGATACTAGTTTCATTTGCATTTACTTTTGTTTTTTCGACTAATAATCTTCCTCTAATGTCATACAGTTTTACATTATCAATAGACGAAACATTTAATTTAATGTTGATTTTTCCTTGGTTTTGAAATACTACCACACTATTTTCATCAAAAGTTGCTGTTGCAATTCCTAATGTTTTTTGATATTTTAAAGAGAATCTGGAATTTGTTCTTCCTGCTGGTGCAGAAAAGGTATAAGAATTTAATTTTAAGTTGGTTTCAATCCCATTGTCGCTATCTTTTAGGATTATATCTTGTGAGCTAGTAAACAAGCCATCCACGTGATCAATAGCTATTGTATAATCACCAGCGTTCGTAGCTTTGAAACTTAAAGGAACCACATCAGCCCCATCAAAAGGCAAAGGACGTCCTTGAATTACATAATCAGTATTGTCAAGAAATGAGTTTAAGGCAATGGCCCCATCGTTATAATGTTTTCCGTCAAATTCATCAACACCCAAGGTTGCATCAGTTATATAACCCACAGCCATTTGAGAGAAAGCTCCTGTAGTGTTAGTGGCATTTAGCCAAATTGTATTTCTTTCAATTGCTTTTGTTTTAAAAAATTGATTCGTATTAACGGCGGTTCTTTGTCCATTATTAAAAACAACTGTAGTAGCTGAATTTAATGCTTCTACAAAAAATCCTTGACCAGATTGAATGATTCCTTTGGGATCTTCAACTTGAGATTCGCCATTCCATATGAATGTTCCTGCTACCATAGTACAATAAGAAGGACTTTCTGCATTATTTGTTTTTCTCCAGAAATATAAAGTCCCTGTAATATTTGCCGCATTATCAGCAACAAATTGAGCAACATTGACAGGCGATGGATAAGGATTTCCAATTAAATTAAACCGTTTTCCTTCTCCCCCATTTATCATCGATATAGGAATATTTCCATTATTAGGCACTCCTGTAAATACTCCGAGATAATTAGTCCTAACGGTAGAAGAAGCATCATTCGGCATTCGGATTAAATAGCCTTGACCTAATCCAAATTTGGTTGTCGATGGGCTAGCAATAGCAGTATACAAATTTGTCAAAGTACTATAATTGTAAAATCTATTAGTGTTTGTTGCTGGCGAAAATGCTTGCAAATAAAGACTATCATTAGTCACTGGTGATGACCACAAAGTATAATCGAGTCGCAATAAAGCCGCACTATTCCGATTTACGGTTATATTTCCTGAATTGGCAACATCAGTTAATTGAATTAAATTAGCAATATCATTCAGAGTAAAACTACCCGAATCTACCGTTATTGCTCCGTTTAACGTCACGTTATATCCAGATGGAATTGTAACTACAGCATTATTATTAACAGTCAGACTACAGGCATTAATATCTTCAGAAACATTATAATTACCACTGATAATTGCTGAAGTTGTACTTGTTGGAGCTCCATTATCCCAAGTGCTACCATTCCAAGTAGTAGTTGAAATAAGTATTTCCACTGTTTCAGAAGTTACAGAAGGCGAAACTCCATTTGTTACCACAGCTCTAAAATATTTAGTTGTAGTCAAAATTCCTATGGCAGTATCTGATAAAGTATTTGCTGTTTCTCCGTCTATATTAGTAAATGTAAGATTGTCGGTTGAAGATTGCCATTGAATAGTGCCTATATTTCCAGTTAAAGTTACAGAAGCAGGTTGTGAATTAGAGCAAATCACTTGATTTTGAGAAATTGTTCCAGCAACCGAGACTGGGTCATCTTCGTGTTGTATCCCTTGGGCTACAGTGTATTCTGTTGCTTCAATGTAGGTGTAGAATACTTGTCCTATTGAATAGACAACTGATCCAGAGCTACTTGTTGCATCTGTACCAGAGGCATTTATGTTTCCAATAATATTATTTGTGCTATCTAAAGTATTTTGACTAAAACTTTTAAAAGAAAAAAGCAACATAATAATTATAAGTAGGTTTATAATTTTTAGGCTTGAAGGTTTCACGATTTCTAGGGCATTAATTATTATTTTTTAAATTATTTCAATAACAAAATTATTGATAATTATAACAAAATCGATAAAACACACAATATTAACGATGAAATACATAATATTTATATATTTAACAATTATATACTTATATATATAGCTTGTAAAATGAAGTTTTAATAAATAATAGATTACTTTAGCTAATCTTTATAAGATATTACTTTAATAATAAAAAATTATTCACAAAATAATATTATAATTCTTATTAATTAAATATATTTACAAAATAATAAGACAAACGTTTATTAAATAATCTCCGTTTAAAAAAAGAGGGATTTGCTGTATTCATAGCGTTTATAAATTGAAAAACACCTGAATCTTTGATAGAAAAAGAATTGTCAAATCAGTAGGTTAATCAATCTAGATATTCGCCAATGAAAAAAAGTAGTGATTTTAAAAAAAATTTGGTCTTCGATAATTTACCACAAAAAGTGCTTATCTTTTTTGATAAAATTGTCTTGTTTAATCTAAAATATGTTATTCATCGAGAATAATAGCTTTATATGGAAAATGCAAGTTTTAGTGAAAATTTTTCTCTTTTTTTGTTTAACTAATTGAAACAACAACATTTAAATCTAATTATGATAAAGCCTAAATAGAGGCCAAAACAAATCAAATTCTTATTATTTATTGGCTATGTTGACAATTGTCAATAAAATGTAAATCATTTTGCGCTGATGAACTGTTGATTTGAATATTAATTACTTTTTCAGAGTTCAACATTCATTTATTTAACAATATTTTACCCAACTTTAATTTTAGTCTAATTAAAATGAAAAGATATAGCAACAATAGTTTAGACAACCAGATAAGTTGGGCTAAAATGGTGTATCCTAAAAGTACGCTTCACGAGCTTTTTGCAAAACAAGCTGAAATGTTTCCAAATTCAATAGCACTTGAACTTGATAAAAAACAGCTCACTTATAGCGAATTAGAAAAAATAACAAACCAAATGGCTAATTATTTTTTGGCTCAAGGTTTATGCCCTGGGCAATTTGTTGCTGTATCTATGGAGCGAACTCCTGAATTAATAGCTTCACTTTTAGCCATTTTACAATGTGGTGCCGCCTATTTACCTTTAGATCCAAAATTTCCAACTGCACGTTTAGAATTTATGCTCAAAGACTCTGAAGCTAGTTTTTTGCTCACTACAAAATCACTTTCAACTTCATTACCCAATTGTTCAAAAACTATATTGATCGAAGACGTATTGTCTTCACTTGACAAATATTCTTTCCTACCTGTTTCAGTATCGATTTCTCACGAAGCTGTTGCCTACATAATTTATACTTCGGGATCAACAGGAAAGCCAAAAGGTGTAACTGTGACTCACAAAAATTTAGTAAACTTCCTTTTCAGCATGGCAGTTAAGCCAGGAATAAAGGTGGACGACAAATTATTGTCCATTACTACAATTTCTTTTGATATTGCTGGACTAGAGTTGTTTCTGCCTCTAGTTAAAGGCGCTACAGTTGTTTTTGCTGATCACGAAACTACACACGATGGTCAACTTTTACTTGATCTTATACAAAATAAAGGAATTACTATAGTACAGGCCACACCTACTGCTTGGCAAATGTTACTTGATTCTGGCTGGGAAAACCCACTAGCTTTAAAAGCCCTTTGTGGAGGCGAAGCTATGCCATTGAACCTTGCACGCCAGCTAATTTCAAGATGTGATTCGTTATGGAATATGTATGGACCAACAGAAACCACGATTTGGTCTGCTGTAAAACAAATTCAAGCAGATGATGAATTAATCACCATTGGATTACCTATTGCAAATACTCAAATTTATTTATTAGACGAACAAGGTCAAGCTGTTGAAGCTGGAGAAATTGGAGAAATAGTTATTGGCGGAGATGGGGTTGCTCAAGGGTATTGGAAACGTCCAGAACTTACAGCTGAAAAATTCATTCCAAATCCATTTTCGACAGAAATCAATTCCATTCTTTATCGTACTGGAGACCTTGGAAAATTATTGCCAAACGGGGAATTTCTATGCTTAGGGCGTATAGACCATCAAGTAAAAATTAGAGGTCATCGCATTGAATTAGGTGAAATTGAAGCTAGTTTAAATAGTCTTCCCGGTGTAAAACAATCCGCAGTAATAGTAAGTAATTATTTAGGAAACGAACCTAAACTTGTGGCTTATTTAAAATCCCGTGAGCAATTACAGGACGAAAAGCTAATTCACAACGCACTTTCAAAAATTTTACCTGAAATTTTATTACCCTCCAAATATATTTGGGTGGATGATTTTCCAATAACACCAAACGGAAAAATTGACAAAAAAAACTTGCCAGTTCCTCAATACATCAGACCTGATTCTGCACCACTTTTCAAGAAACCCAATACACAATTAGAAAAAGATATTGCAAAAATTTGGAGTGAAGAATTACAAATACCAAGTATTGGCATAGATGATGATTTTTTTGATATGGGTGGTAGTTCAATTCTAGCACAAAAAGTAACTTCCTTGATGAGACAACGTTTATCAATAGATGTACCTGTTTCAAAAATCTATACTAACCCTACAATTAGCGAACTTTCCAAAATTTTAGGCGAAAATAAAAATGAAGAGGATTTGTTTGAATTTAAAAAGACCAATAATCAAACAACTTCAGCCGACATAGCCATTATTGGTATGGCAGGAAGATTCCCAGGTTCGGATTCCATAGAGGAATTATGGGAAAATCTTAGAGACGGTAAAGAAACAATCTCTTTCTTTTCAAAAGAAGAATTAGATATTAGTTTACCTGAAAGTCTTCGTAAAGACCCACTTTATATTGGCGCAAGAGGTCTTTTGCCTTCAGCTAAAACATTTGACCCCGGCTTCTTCGGATTAAATCCACAACTTGCAGCTGCAATGGATCCTCAAATACGGGTATTTTTAGAAATTGCCTGGGAAGCACTAGAGCAAGCTGGTCATCTTCCTAAACATTACAAAGGAAGTATTGGAGTATATTCAGGTAGCGAAATCAACACATATTACGAAAACAATATATTCAACAACTATGAACTAAAGAGCCAAATAGGTGATTTACAAATATATACCGTGAACGGAAAAGATTTTATTGCTCCTCGAACTTCGTATCATTTAAATCTAAAAGGGCCTTCTGTAAGCGTACACTCTGCCTGTTCAACTTCATTATTAGCCGTTGCCGAGGCGGTGAAAGCCATAAGAACGGGTATGTGTGACATTGCTCTTGCTGGTGGATCTAGCGTAACTGCACCTATTTATAGCGGACATCTTTATGATGATGGATTTATCAAAAGTCCAGATGGACGCACTCGCCCTTTTGAAGCTTCTGGAAAAGGTACCGTTTTTAGTGATGGAGCTGGAGTGGTTTTACTCAAAAGATTGGAAGAAGCAGAAAAAGATGGAGATATTATTTATGGTGTCCTAAAAGGTGTAGGCGTAAATAATGACGGAGGTGACAAAGGCAGTTTTATGGCTCCAAGTGCCAAAGGTCAGGCTGGAGCGATAATCAATGCATTTAATGATGCTCAAATATCACCTTCAACCATTAGCTATACAGAAGCTCACGGTACCGCAACTCCCATTGGAGATCCAATAGAAATTGAAGGACTTAAAATAGCTTATGGCAAGCAAGAAAAAAATGGTTATTGCGCATTAGGTTCTATAAAAAGTAACATGGGACATACTACTGCAGCTGCTGGTGTTGCGGGTCTAATAAAAGTTGTATTGGCAATGCGCCATAAGAAAATACCTCCTATGGTTGGTTTCAATACGCCAAATCCTAATATAGATTTTGCCAATAGCCCTTTCTTTATAAATAACAAATTGATTGATTGGGAAGCGAATGGTCCCAGAAGAGCTGGAGTAAGTTCATTTGGTATTGGCAGTACCAATGTTCACGTTATTGTCGAAGAATATGAGATGAAACCTAAACCCACTTCCAATGGACGACCACTTCAATTATTAACTTGGTCTGCAAAAAATCAAAACAGTTTATTGGGGTATGAAAATGCTTTGGGTAACTTTATAGACAAGTCAAAAAACATAGCATTAGCAGACATCGCGTATTCATTGAATGTAACGAGAGAGGACTTTAATCATCGAAGTTTTTTAATAGCTGATTCTAGTAATGATGCTGCCGAAAAATTAATTTCTCAAAAAACAAAAAGCACAAAATCCTCTATATTAAAAAGTGTTCCTAGCGAAATGGGATTTCTCTTTCCTGGCCAAGGAGCTCAGTATTTACAAATGGGCAAAACACTTTACGATAACGAAAAAGTGTATCGTGAAGCAATAGACAAATGTGCCGAACTGTTGATGGAAGATTTAAAATTAGACATTCGCCATATCATCTATCCGGAAGTTAACTCTAATGAGGCCGAAGAACTGCTGAAAGATACTCGATTAACGCAACCCGCATTATTCGTAACAGAATATGCTTTGTCTCAATTATGGATGAGTTGGGGGATAAAACCAACTTTTCTTTGTGGCCATAGTATTGGTGAATTTACTGCAGCATATCTGGCCGGAATCTTTTCTTTAAAAGATGCCTTACACATCGTTGCTTTAAGAGGAAGTTTGATAAGCCAATTGCCAGGTGGGTCAATGCTAGCCGTGCGTGTACCTGTGGAAAAAGTATATGAACTACTTCCTCCTACCCTTTCAGTTGCTGCTATAAATTCGAAACAGTTTTGTGTTGTGTCTGGCACGAAACAAGATATAGCCGATTTTAATCAGAAACTTGATGCTCAAGATATTCCAAATAAGCTATTGGTTACCAGTCATGCGTTTCACTCTTCGATGATGGATCCTATTTTAGATGCTTTCAAAAATGAGTTAGAAAAAATAAAACTAAGTATTCCTCGATTGCCAATAATTTCAACGGTTTCGGGAACTTGGCTAACCGACACAGAAGCAACAAGCCCAATGTATTGGGTAAATCATTTGAAAAATACAGTTCGATTTGCTGATGCAATGGATACTGCATTTGAATTAGAAGATTATGTATTATTAGAAGTAGGACCAGGTCAAACATTGACTACTTTGGCTCGTCAACAAGCTGTTGGGAAAATCATAGCAGCTTTTCCTAGTTTAACTATTCCTAAGGAAGAGCAAGAAAATGAGTATTCTACAGTATTAAATGCCTTGGGCGAGTTATGGATTAGAGGTATAAACCCTGATTGGAAAGCTTTTTATTCTCAACAACAAAGACAAAAAATCGATTTACCAAGTTATGTTTTTGATCGTAAACTTTGTTGGATTGAACCCTTAATTAATAATCAAACAACGGTAGTTCAAAAATCTATAGTTGCTGAAGTTCCTTTAGTTTCAAATACACCTTTAGCTCCAATAAAAGCGGAAAGTAGTAGTGTAAAAACAAATAGAAAAGATTCAATACTTATTAAAATTTCAGAAATTATAAAAAATGCGTCGGGTATAATTTATGAACTGGACTCAGCTTCCAATACTTTCTTAGAACTGGGTTTAGATTCATTATCGCTTACTCAATTATCTGGAAGATTGAAAAAGGAATTTAATTTACCCATAACTTTCAGACAACTGAACGAAGGATTTAAAACGCCATCTCTTCTAGCAGACTATTTAGACCAAAATCTTCCAGAAGAAGTGTCCGCAAATTTTACAAAGGAAAATGAAGTGTTTTCAAGCCAGACAATTGAGACGGTAAGTTTAACAAATGACATACCTGTATCGTCAAATCAGAATCAAATTTCATTAGAACAAATTGTTCAACAAATTCAGCTCTTAAGCCAGAAGATTGACCAATTACAAAATCATCAAAACAGTGCTTTAAATGGAAACACTTTAGTTTCAACTCAACAAACTGATGAAAATCAAATTAGTACAAATGGAATTCTAAAATCAGAAAAAAAGTACACTGTAACGGCAGATGAATCTCCTATATTAGGCAGTAAATTGGGTCGAGACGAAAATGGAAATCCAGCTTGGTTTATCGCAGATTCCAATCAAAAAGGGAAATTTGTGAAATTTAAGTCATTAGAATCTTAAGAACATAAACAATTAATTAATATGTAAAATTGTCAATTTAAAAACGGAACAATTATATATAGAAAACCATATAATTGTCATTTTTTTAACATAACAATTATATTACAAAATTTAAAAATAATTGCGTTTTATCGCTAAAATATGCATTTAAACGATATTTTGTTTTGTTTGTTAAAAAACATATCTTAATTTTGAATCTAAAAAACCAATTAGAATTTTATAAATAATGAACCATCAATTTCAAATACAAAATGACACTCAATTTAATCCTTTTTCACTTGAAATTGAACGCGTTATTTATACAACAAATTCACAATTAGAAATATGGACAGATTGTATTTTTGGAGGCGATGATGCTAACAAAGCTTACAACCTATCTGTTTCTATAACATTTAAAGGTGACTTAGTAATTGATAAACTTGAAGAAGCAGTAAAGACTTTGGTTCAACGTCACGAATGTTTAAGAGCTTCATTTAGTCCAGACGGACGATTTTTATGTATTTATAGCGATGTTAACATCAGAATTTCTAGTCATGATATTTCTAAACTATCAAAGACTGAAAAAGAAACATCCAAAGATATTTTGATTAAAGAAGAACTTAATTCTCTTTTTGACCTTGTCAATGGCCCTTTGTTTAAAGTTAGTTTAATTAAAACAGAAGAATTTGAACATATATTAACCCTAACACATCATCATATTATTGGGGATGGACTGAGTTTTGACATCATATTAGAAGAACTCGGAACACTTTATTCTGCATACGTTGAAAATAAAGTTCCCAACTTACCAAATCCAGAACGTTTCAGCGAATTTGCCGAAAAAATGAATTCGTTATCGGAAAGTGATGAATATAAACATTTTGAAGATTATTGGATTAACATATATAAAGAATCGGTTCCCACAATCGAATTACCAATAGACAAAATAAGACCTTCATTACGAGCCTACAATAGTCATCGCCTTGATTTTCCTCTAGATGATACTATTATAAACTCATTAAAAAATGTAGGAATGAATGCTGGTTGTAGTTTAGTGACCACTTTGCTTGCAGCATTTGAGGTTTTTTTATACAAAATCACAGGTCAAAATGATTTAGTGGTAGGATTTCCCTCTTCGGGAAATATGTTATATGATATGAGACAGTTGGTTGGCGATTGTGTAAATCTACTTCCCCTACGCAGTAAAATCAGTCCAAATAGTAGCTTCTTGGATTACTTGAAGCAGAGAAATCCACAGTTATTTGATGCCTATGAACATCAGCAGGTAAGTTTTGGACATCTTCTCAAAAGTTTTGCCATTCCACGTGATCCTTCAAGAATTCCATTAGTTCCAGTTATACTGACCGTTGATTTGAATCGGGATATCGAGAGTGAATTTACATTTGCTGGTCTTTCTCATGAATTTAAAATTAACCCTAGAGAATACGCAACATTTGAGATTCAACTTCACGCTTTTAGAACAAAAAATGGACCTTCATTTCAATGGACGTACAATACTACTCTATTCAAGCCAGAAACAATAAATCAAATGATGGTTACATTTGAAGAAATCATTACATCAATAATTTCTAATCCTAACAGTCCCATATCTGACATAGTCGGCGGTGATTATTTAGCTGATTACACTGCTCTAAATAGTACTGAAGTTGTATATCCAAATGTGACCTTAACAGAGTTAATCCATCAACAAGTAGCGATTACACCTAACAATATAGCTTTAGAATTTCACAATTCGAAAACTACATATGCTGAGTTAGATAAAAAAGTAAACCAATTAGCACACTATCTAAAAGCACAAGGTGTTCAATCTGGCGATTTTATTGCTGTTTCTTTTCCTCGTAGTCCAGAACTGCTTTATACTCTGTTAGCCATAGTACAATGTGGTGCAGCCTACCTTCCTTTAGACCCTGAATACCCAAAAGAGCGTTTGGAATTTATGCTCA
>Ga0138256_10004516_pt1 | contig 14788 bp, 10 predicted proteins | sample KNB2016incub_MG_FD_105486 | JGI IMG/M metagenome (GOLD analysis project Ga0138256, IMG submission 105486) | Active sludge microbial communities from wastewater in Klosterneuburg, Austria - KNB2014incub_MG | ecosystem: Engineered > WWTP > Activated sludge > Unclassified | place: Austria... | reverse complement strand
TAGAACTTGTTAATTGCGAGCAAAGAATCGGAGGCGACGAATAAAAGGGCTCCTGCTATAACCCATTTACCTATTGAAGTTTGCCAGTTGAAAGAATGTGCGGCTACCAGTAACATGCTGGTGAGAACTCCGGCATAGATTATTACTGGTATTTTCAAGTCTCCCAATGTTGGGTATAATAAGGCAAATAGAGATCCCGTGTAAAGAATTAATAAAAGAATTATTATCGGATTCCATTTGCGGTTGGGTTGCAGTAATTTCTTTAATTGTATGAAAATGACAATATAAAATATATGTGCAGTAAGAAAGCTAAGTAATCCGAAAATGAAAAAGTTTGGCAGTTTACTATCGAATAGCAAGAAGAGATCACCCATCCATGAAAAGAATAGTGCTGCAATTAAAAGCCATTTCCCTTTTGAGGAAGGAATCTTTTGTGTTATTACATAGAATAATAATAACAATAGTAGGAGTGGCTTTGTAAGATAGCGGATGTCTTGAAAATTCCAGAATATGGCAACTAACTCAGCAATGAGATCGATGATGAAAAGGTATAGAAGCCAGTTGGAGTCTTTGGGTTTCAATGGAAATAATACAAGATGAGTTAGGAAAGTCTTTAATATTTTATAGTAAATGAAAATTTTTCAGGTGTTTCAAACATTTCAAGATAGTTGTACTTGATAGTTACAGTTTTTTTGTCGTCTGAAAGTTTCATCAATGTATTGTCGATAGAAATTACAGGTCTTGGCAATTGAAGAGTGGTACTATAAAGAATTTCAATGCCTGCTCCAGTTACCTGTTTCATCTGTTCCATTTCTGGCTTTGCCATTAAGGATTCGTAGCGGGCTTTATTCAGTATTTTACTAATAGTGCCATTTTGTGCTACCACATCAAAGATATTTCCTAATTGATCAAGGTCAGGATCTTTTGGAGTATCAGGTTGGTTATTGTCTTGCTGTGCAGCTCCCTTATCAAATACTTTTTTCATTGCATTTGTCAAAGCTTGCATACCACCAGCATTACCTGCAAGTAGAGATTGAAGTTGGGAATAGTTGTTGAAAGGGAAGTCGGTATCGATCTTAAAAATTTTTTCTTTGATATTCATTACCAGATGCATTTTCCCATTTCGCATCAGTTCTTTCTGTTCTTCAGATATATCTTTTGCTGAATCGGCGAAGCTGCTCATTGATATTACAGTGTCGACAACCCTGTCAAGTCCTTCCTGGTTCATTTCATCGCCTCCAAAACTCTGCATCATTTCAATCATTTGTCCGAGGTCCATTTTAGTCATGAAACGTCCACTGCCATTTTCGTTAATGGTAATTGCTTCATTTACTTCATAACAACCGAAGAAGAGGAAACAGAGAGAAAAAACGGTGATAAATTTCCAGGCTTTCATGTTTGTAGCTTTGCGGCAAAAGTATCGGATTTAGTCCACACTCACTTTGTACCACACGTTAAATGTTTCGGAATGGCGGGGTTCTAGAACTTTCAATCCCATTCCATTATTAAAACTATCAGGGGCACTGCTAAGGTTCTCTATAGCAATGCTTTTGCGATGGTCTGGAGTGTAAATCTGGAGGTAAGGATAATTGCTGTTTATATAGAAATTCAGGGTTAAGCCATTTATTGGATTATGTAGTGTGCATACTGGTTCCTCTGGAGTTACCTGGAGAAGGAAGCAGTTATCCAGAAAGCGGTCGCCCAAAATATTGGAGTTTGTAAATGATGGTTCGAATAAGTGTTTACCTGTTGGGATAAGTTTATCATCAAATTCGAGCATGGCATCGGACGCCATCTGTAATTCATAATCATTTATCGTATTACCCAGGGTGAAATAGGGATGCCATCCGTCTGCCATAGGAATAGCCACATCGCTGAGGTTTAGTACGGTGGTTTCAACCTGAAGTACATTATTGGGGAGGAGCGTGTACATTACCTCACAGGTATATTCAAATGGAAAACCAGGATCTTCTTTCTTATAGTGATATTTCACTCTAATGGATGCTTGCTGGTCATCCGAAAACTCATCAGATACCTTGAAAGCTTTGTTGAATAATAAACCGTGAATAGCTGAACCATCAAAAAATTTAGTTGCGAATTCATGTTTTTTTCCGTCCCATTCATATTTCCCTTCTGGTATCCTGCAAACGAAGGGGGAAAGTTTGGAACTTTTGTAAGAACGATTGAGGGTGGATTCCACCTCTTCTTCATTAGCGTAATGATCAATTATATTGATGGGGCCATTGGGGGTTGCAATGTTAAATCCATGGAGCAGGGCACCATGTGCGGGTAAAATGTCGACTACGGTTTGATTAAGCTGATCAGTAAGGCGAATAATGGAGAGGCCTTCTTCTTTTATTCTTTGTATCGAAAAATTCATAATAGCGTAATGAACAGGTTTTAAGTATTTTCGATTCTTAATTTTGATACCCCAAATTTTATGGTAGCATCAATTGAAAAAGAATTTCAAGAGCGCTTTGGTCGCAAACCGCTGGTGATTGCGGCTCCGGGACGGGTAAACCTTATTGGTGAACATACGGATTATAACAAAGGTTTTGTACTTCCTGGCGCAGTTGATAAACGAATATATGTAGCAATTGCCAAAAATGACAGTTCGGAAGTTACTGTTTTTGCCCGGCAGTTTGCGCAATCGATATCATTTCCTGTTTCTGCAAAAGAACCAATGGAAGGATGGATCAATTACCTGATAGGGGTAACATATTATCTTCAGCAAACCGGCACCCCAATAACTGGAGTTGATGTTCTGATTGATGGAGATATTCCGGTTGGAGCAGGAATGAGCTCTTCAGCAGCGCTTTGTTCTGGATATGGATTTGCCTTGAATGAATTGTTTGGGCTCGATTTCAGCCGAATGGAACTGGCGGTAATAGGGCAGCAGACCGAGCATAATTTTGCCGGGGTGAAATGTGGCATAATGGATCAATTTGCCAGTCTACATGGTAAAAAGAATCATGTAATGAAGCTCGACTGCCGGAGTATGGAATTTGAGTATATACCATTTGATTTCCCTGGATATAAGATTGTACTTGTAAATACAATGGTTAGCCATTCGCTTGCTGGTTCAGAATATAATGTTAGAAGAGCGCAATGTGAAGAAGGTGTAGCATTATTGAAGAAATATTATCCGGAGATACAATCATTGAGGGATGTAAGCTATGAGCAATTGACCAGACATTGGCAGGAATTCAATGCCGTAGTTTACGACCGATGCACCTATATAGTAAATGAGAATCAGCGTTTGTTGGCGGGTTGTGATGCTTTGCGGAACAATGATTTGCCAGGCTTTGGTGAGATGATGTATGCTTCACACAAAGGGTTAAGTAAGCGTTATGGAGTAAGTTGTAAGGAGCTTGATTATCTGGTTGATATTGCAAAAACTGCTCCGGGAATAGCTGGCGCGCGAATGATGGGGGGAGGATTTGGAGGCTGTACCATAAATATAGTAGAAGAAAAGTCGATTGATTCTTTTGTTGACTTTATGCAAGAATCTTACAAACTTCATTTTTCGGTTATTCCTGAAGTGTATGTGATGCAGTTAGAGGATGGGGTGAAGGAAGTTGTAAGTGGTAAGTAGTAAGTTATAAGTTGTAAGGAGTAAGTTTTAAGTAATAAGTTATAAGTTTTGGGTCACGGCTGTTCAACTTATAACTTATTACTTAAAACTTACTACTTCTTAAGACTTCTCGACCCACGCACTATTCTCCTTCAGCAGTCCAATCAATTCTTCCACTGCTATAGCGCTATCGACATTTCTTTTAACCACTTCTTTTCCTTTGTATAGGGTAATTTTTCCAGGACCGCTTCCAACATATCCGAAGTCGGCATCAGCCATTTCTCCAGGGCCGTTTACGATGCAACCCATTATAGCGATTTTCACTCCTTTCAGGTGGTTAGTGACAGCTCTTATGCGGGCGGTAGTTTCTTGCAAGTCGAAAAGGGTTCGGCCGCAACTTGGGCAGCTTATATATTCTGTTTTTGAAATTCTTGTTCTGGTAGCTTGTAATATTGAGAAAGCGGTGTTATTGGTGAATTGGAAACTGTCTTTCACTTCAAGATAAGTACGGCCTTGCGCTTTCATGGTTTCCATTTTTGATTTGTTGGTATAGCCGAGGCAAATTCCATCTCCCAAGCCTTCTAATAATAAAGCACCGGTTTCTGTTGCAAAATGTATCAGGTGTTCATCGGGTGTTTTCCAGCTGCTATCAGTAATAAGGATAACAGGGTTTTTTATGCCTCTTATTCCTAATTCAACAAACATCCTTCTTACTGATTGCATAGCATTTGAGTTGGTGCTACTTAAGCAAAGTACAGTGGATAGATCGTTGAAAATCGGATGATCAAATTCGATTCCGCCACCCCATTCACTAAAGCAATCGAGCATTACGAAATTGAGTGAATCGCTTTTTACTTCTGGGTTATATTCGAGTAGTTCTGATATGGGGAAGTATTTTGTTTTATCAGTGCAATTGCTCCATGTTTCAGGATAAACAATCACTTTTAATGTGCCTGGTAATGCGAAGTCGAGGATTCTGTTTCCTGTAAAAATGAAATCGGCGGCTGCATCCTTGATGGTCCATTTATCTGTGGCTTCATCATAAATGTATCCAACACTTTCCAATTGTTTTGGCCCAATTTCTTCCATCTGGCTTAGGTCGGCTACTACTACGGGTACCTGCTTTCCTCCAATGATATCGACTTCAAAAGAATCTCTTCTCTTATATTCAAAGGGACTATAAGGTAGTTTGCTTGCCGGATATTCTGGTAAGCGGAAAGTATCCAGATCGTACAAGCCGTGGGTAGGGAAGGTCCTGAATTCTGTGGAAAAAGCAGAAGGCAGTCCGGGAGTCGGTAAGTCGGGAAGTCCGGAAGAAGCTGACCCAGAGAGGTTAAAGGGTGTGATATTATTTCCGGAATTGACTTTCGGACTTTCGGACTTTCCGACTTCCGGACTATTCAAATATCTTTTCACCAAATCTTTACAAACAGGTATTTCAAATTCCGGGTCTTCGGTTAATGATACCCTTATGGTATCGCCGATGCCATCTTCTAAAAGTGTACCTATGCCGATAGCGGATTTGATACGTCCATCTTCTCCATCGCCAGCTTCGGTAACGCCGAGGTGAAGGGGGTAGCATGCATCGAATTCGATCTGCATCGACTGAATGAGAATGCGGTAAGCCTGAACCATGACCTGTGGGTTACTGCTTTTCATACTGAGGACTATATTATGGTAGTTTTCGCCACGGGCTATACGAAGGAATTCCATAGCACTTTCTACCATACCCATTGGGGTATCGCCATAGCGGCTCATGATGCGATCGCTTAATGAGCCATGGTTGGTACCAATGCGCATGGCGGTACCATATTCCTTACATATTTTAACAAGAGGGGTGAATCGTTCTCTTATTCGATCAATTTCTTCGGCATAGTCGGCATCCGAATATTCTATCAGTTCAAATTTTTTCTTGTCTACATAGTTGCCAGGGTTAACGCGAACTTTTTCAATGATACGGGCTGCTATTTCTGCGGCGTTTGGGGTGAAGTGGATATCGGCAACGATGGGGGTGTTATAGCCTCTTTTCCTCAATTCGTTTTTTATGTTGAGAAGGTTCTCAGCTTCTTTTTTGCTTGGGGCGGTAATGCGGACCAGTTCAGCACCTGCTTCGATACAGCGGATGGATTGTTCAACAGTACCGATGGTGTCCATGGTGTCTGTTGTGGTCATGGTTTGTATTCTGATAGGGTTGAAGTTGCCCAGTTTCAGGTCACCTATATTGACTTCGAGGGTTTTGAGTCTTTTATATTCGGTAAGGGATTCGCAATATAACTGCATGATCTTTTGGAGGTTATTTTGGATGAAATGGGACCGGCGGAATGTGAGTGGGGCGGGTCTTGTGCAAAAGTAACAAATCGGGGAGTGAAAAGGTTGGTTGTATTTTACAAGGGGAGATGCCATCCTACCCCCCGGATGTCATCTTGGGGGGTGGATGACATCCTAAACCCAGGATGACATCCGGGGGGTAGGATGGCATCCGAAGTTGTAATTTACCAATCCTTCTCCGGCTGTTTATTAGCCCTTGAACGGTTCTGCTGCATCTTTTTCTGTACTTCCTGCTCTTTTTGGCGCAAAGACTGGAGCCACTGTTCCATCTGCTTCTTATTGGCAGGAGGTGTTTGCTGTTGTTCTTGTTTCTTATCTTTTTTATCCTGTTCGTTCTTCTTTTGAGGCTGCTTTTGGCGCAATTCTTCCAAGGCTTTTTGAAGATTGAAACGGCTGTCTTCATCAGTAGGGTCGAGCGATAAAGCCTTTTTATAAGCCGCAATGCTTTCCTCCAACTTTTTTTGACGGGATAACATCACTCCCTGATTATAATGAGATTTCTGGAGTAAGGATTTATCGTTTCCGTTTTTTGCAATGGTTTCGAATCCTTTCTCAGCATCTTCAGGCTTACCTGTTTTTGATAGTACGGCAGATAAATTGTAAAGGGCTGTAAGGTTTGAACTGTTGGCTTCGAGTGCTTTCTTATAGTAAGGAATTGCTTCTTCATATTTACCTTCCTTGTATAACCGATTGCCTTCGGCAAGCAAATCATTTTCCTGTTGCGAGAATGCAGCGAAAGAAGCTATGCTTGATAATAATATGGTAAGCAAGATATATTTCATGCTATTTTCCATTTTCGTTCGGGCCAAAAGAATTCTACTACAATTAAAAATAGCGCCACTCCAATAAACCAGAAATAATAAGTGTCGTAATCTTTCAGAGAATTATCTGTAATTGAAGATGAGCCGATAGTATCAAGTTGTTTGCTTACTTTATTTACGGCTTCGTTCACGTTGTCCAGTCTTAGATAAACACCTTTTGTGGCTGATGCTAATTGTTGTAATAATGGTTCATTAAGTTTACTGACAACAGGCTGCCCCTGCTTATCTTTTTTATAGGTATCAGTTGCAGGGTCTATTATAGTAGAACCTTCAGGAGATCCAAGACCGATGCTGTTTATCATTACACCGTTTGAGGCTAATGAAGGAGCCAGTTGAAGTGCTTCTGCATCATGATCTTCGCCATCTGTAATAAGAATGATGGATTTGAATTTTCTTTCCTTGCTATTGAAAGCACCATTACCTGTTTTAAGGGCTTCTCCAATTACTGTACCCTGCGTTGGTACGTTTTCAGGGGATGCATTTTGAACATATAAGCGGGCAGCACTATGGTCGCTGGTTAGAGGCATTTGGAGATAAGCATGTCCTGCAAAAACAACTAAGCCAATACGGTCGTCGGGAAGGGCTTCCATCAGTTTATATACAAATTGGCGTGCCTTTTCAAGACGGTTAGGTTTGCTATCTTCCGCAAGCATGCTTTTGCTGACATCTAATGCAATCAAAACATCTACCCCTTTTCTATTTAGTGAGTCACCTTTGCCGGGTTTTTGAAGGTTTGCGGCAGCCAGAATAATTGCGGAAAGCCCGATAGTAAGCAAGAGGAATTTGAAAAGGAAATTGGCTGGAGAATAGGAGGCTGTTAACTTTTTAATTAATTCCGGGTCCCCCAGTTTTTTGGAGATTTTCCTTTTTTTATAAAGTGCCCAAAGCAGTATTAGTACCAAAATTGGCACCAGTCCAAGGGCGGCTAATAACCAGTTATATTGAAATTGAAAGGGTTGCAATTCAGGGATTTGTTCCTATAAATCAAGAATCAAACCAAGTTAGCGGTATTTGGGGTTCCTGAGCAGTTAAAAATGATAAAAAGAGCCATTATTTACGGCCTTCCATAAAGCCATATTTTTTCAGGATCTTTTTTAGCAGAGCGATACGGTTTTCTTTCATATTGTATGCCTGGTCAGGAGTTTCAACCTGAAGCACAAAGAAATAGGCGTGGTTATTTTCTTCGATCCAGCCAACCATCCAGCCCAATTGATTGCCTGAAGGGGTATAGCCCAGACCTGTTTTGAAGCTGAGTTTGTAGTTGCTATTGTTTTCCATCAGCATCATCTTCTTCACTACTTGCTGGGTTCTTTTCTGGAAGGGAAGTTTATCGAAGTAAAGTTTTTTCACAAGACCAAGTTGTTCGTCGGCAGTTACTTTTGCGTTGTTATTCAGCCAGAACATATCGAGGTCGTTTTTTATCTGAAAACGACCTTTTGTAGCTGCATATCCTAAGGTATCAAGATAGTGCTGCATATTCTTTTCACCGATTCTTCTTGCCAATTCCTGATACCAGTTAACGCAGGAAATATGGAAGGCGTCGATCATGGGTAATTCTTTGTCGCATTCTGCGCGTGAACTAGGGGTGCCATTCCAATTAATGATAGCGCTATCATCTTTTACAACACCGGTTTCCAATCCTATTAGGGAGTTGACGATTTTGAAAGTCGAAGCGGGGGTATAGGCGCTATCTGTATAGCGGGTTTGGTTGTAGATAGTGAACTGACCTTGTCCGTTGTCGTAGATGCTGAAAGTTCCGGTGAGTTTCATTTCATCGAAGAGGGATTTCAGGCTATCGTCTTCAGTTACGTTGTTTACGGAGCAAGCTGAAAAGGAAATTGCTACAGCGAGAAAGAATATAGGGAGGCGCATCCTGGAAAGTTTTTGCAAATGTAGTAGATAATGCTGAAGGCTTAATGCTTAGGGCCTAATGCGTGTAGGTTCGAGATGTCATCTTGTGTAAGAAGTGGGGTTTTTCTTAAAAAAAGGGGTGAAAAAACTATTTTTTTTAGGTGTTTATCTCTCGAGATGACATCTCGGGAGATGACATCCTCCAGGTTGACATCTCCCGAGAAGTCAACCTGATTAGCAATCACTCCACCCCATACTTCTTAATTAATGCCAACAATACCCCATTCGTCCAGCCAAAACCATCCTGGCCACCATATTCCCCTCCTCCGGCTTCCAGATGCGTATCTACCACATTATATTTTTCCATCAACTTGCCTGTTCGGTTGAATACATCCACGTTCAACTTTATCCATCGTTTGGCAATATCACGGGCTAACTCCCTTTGTCCGCAGCGGTCAAGGCCCCAGATGGTCATCCACTGCAAAGGAGCCCAACCATTAGGTGCATCCCATTGTTGCCCGGTGGTATTCGCTGTAGTGGTAACTCCTCCATCTTGTAAAAGCAAGTTTGTTATTTTTTCGGAAGCCTGTTTTGCTAATAGACTCAGGTAATCGGGCTTGCCCTGAAAAACACAGAAAGGATACATTCCTGCAGGTGTTATTACTGTAGAAGCCTTTTTTGTTTTGAAATTATAATCAGTATAAAATTTCAAGCTTTTATTCCAGCAATATTTATCGATTGCGATTCTTCTGGCATCAGCCTTTTTTCTATAAACAGATACCATGCTATCGTTCCCATTGATGAGATGGGCTCTGGAAATCACTAATTCAAGTTTGTATAATAAGCAGTTGAGATCTACTGCTATCATATCAGTGGTTTGTATACTGATAATATTTTTTCCATCTTTAAACCAGCGACTGCTGAAATCTATTCCACTTTCTGCTCCAGCTCTAAGATGACGATACATCTCCGTTTTGTTACGTCCTGATTTTTCTGCTGTTTCAACATCTTCCTTATAACTTTCCTGACGAGGGAAGGGATAATCATCCCAATAACGGTTTAGTATAGTGCCATCTGTAAGTTTTACAATTCTTCTAAAAGCATTTCCTTTTGTGATCTTGTCATGGCCATCCATCCAGAAATCATATTCTTTTTGTAATTGAGGTAAGAAGTTCTGATAGATACTGTCACCTTTAATTTCAGATAACAACTCCACCATCAATGCGAAAAATGGAGGCTGCGAGCGACCAAGGTAATAACTGCGGTTCCCATTGGGTATATGTCCATAGGTATCGATAAGGAAAGCAAAATTCCTGACCATATTATGTATCATTTCTGTTTCACCACTTTCTTTTAAACCTTGCATGGTGAAATAGGAATCCCAGTAGTAAACTTCACGGAAGCGACCGCCTGGTACTATATATGGATAAGGTAAAGGAAGCAATGAAGATCCCTCCACTTGTTTATCGGGCTCCCTTTTCAGAACACCCCAAAGGTTTTTGATATGCATTACAACATCTGTTTCCTTTGTTATATAGTTTAATTGGGGAGATGGGGGCAATTCAAAATTAGCATCGATGAATTTTTTAAGATCGAACTTCGGACCTTTCATCATTCCATAGTCATACATGATGTCTTTGGGATTCCTTTTTGGAACCATATCTACAAATGTTTTTCCATCTGGAAGTATTTTCTGCATTTGAACATCTGTGAATAGCTGTCCCCATATTTTATCGGGAGGATAAAATGTTGGCTGCGAATAAATATAAAGTGGAAAAAGGGCTAAAGGTATAAGGCGAAGTAGGTGTTTCATGTTAGGGAGGTTCAGTTACCCTAAATTTAGTGTATGTTCAGGACTATTGAAGTAGTAAGTTGTTAGTTGTAAGTAATGAGTTTTTACTCTGAAAAGATATATTTAAATACAAGTTCTTGGTAGTTTGGGGGTTTCCCGCGGATTTCAGGGATGGCGCGGATTGTTTCCTTCCACCTTTGGCGGAGGAAATATAGAGTAATTATAAAATTCAAACAGGGTATGAAAAATAAGTTTTGAATTTGAAGATTATAATTTGAGACAAGTTAATTGGGGAGTGTAATTGTTGTTTTTTTTGTTGGTTGGCGGTTTCCCGCGGATTTCGGGGATGGCGCAGATTGTTTCCTCCCGCCTACGGCGAGAGGAAAAGTTGAGTAGTTGTAATATTCAGTTTTTAGTAAGTAATTTTTGGATCTGGCCAATAGTAAAAACTCGCAACTCGTAACCCGCAACGTACAAAGTGCAACTCATAACCCAAATCGTTTGTATCTCAACACTTACTCCCCGCTATTTCGGCTTGTATATGGATTAAACGTTTTCCAACTATGCCAGAATTCCTGATAGGCGGGAAGTGGTTTTAAGGAGTATGTTGTATCTGTTCCCTTGCCATTTATTGAAAAATGTCTGTTGTTTAAGAGAATGGTATCATTTGATATCTGGAATATTGTTTTATTGTCGGGTCTTTCGAAAGCGAAGAAGCTCTTATCGTCTCCAGCTAATACAAGAAGTATTGGAAGGTTGCCGATAGTGTCATTGATGATTCTTTTCATTTTAAGGTCATTCCAATCGTATGCTTTTTTCTGATTGCCTGCTTTTACTCCGATTACCCATGATTTGTCTTTCCATGAGAGGCTGTCCGTTCCTGTTAGTGTGCTGGTGCTTTTTCCGCTCTCGTATTTTAATGTAGTATCGTAGGAGTCTTTAAAAGTGGGATCTTCCTGCATTATCAGTGAATTCGGATTTAGTCTTAGCCAATTAGAAAGGGATGTTTGGGTGCTGAAATATTCGGGTAGTCGCTGACCTTTGAGCGGACCGGTAATTGCTTCTCCTGTAACCTGTCGCCACCAGCTATGAGTGGTAGCGTCTTCAAACATAGCATTGAAATGATCCATCCCTACTAAACGGAATGTTTCAGGATGACCGTTTACGATAGGTTCGTACACGCGACCTGTACGGCAAACGGTGCAGTAAGTTACCAAGATCGGCTTTCCACCGATGGTATCTTTTACCTGATGATGATAACCGAGGAATCGTATGGGATATGCTTTGGCAACATCGTTATTGACTACACCAATCACTAATCTGTTTGAATCCACCTTGTTGCTACTGATATCAGCCATTAATAATTTCTCTGGTTGTTTGAACATCTGGTCGGCGGCCATTTGGAAGTTTGCCATGTATACAACTGCTGCTACAAGGCCAAGAGGTAATAGCAACCATCTTTTTTTGAATTGGAACCCTCTCAGTAGGCCAAGAATTATCAGCACTACGAACGTTATTCTGAAATACCAACGGAAACGATAAAGAAAATAAGCAAGGTCAATAGAATTGAATCGTTGACTACCTGGCATTGGCATTATGAAGTATACATTGGCAACTTCAAAGAGTAGAAGTCCAATCAATCCGATCCAGAATATCTTTTTCATTGTTAATGGAGTATTAGATTTTTATTATCAAACTTCCGGTCATGTTTCTTCCATCTGAAGGCCATACCCCTGGTCCAGGATAAAAGGACGGGCGTTTAGTGAAATATTGATGATCGAATATATTGTTTATTGATGCTCTTGCTTCTATATAATTTGTAATATGGATGGATACGGATGCATCACATAGTGCATATGATGGCACTCTACCTACGGCGCCTGTAGTTTTTAGAGGTTCATAGGTATTCAACGCATCAGCAAATGAAGCTCCAGTATAACTATACAGGAAACTTGCTGAAAGATTCCGATACCGGATGCTTGCCCCATTTCTGCTAATAAGATGTGGCACCCCTTCCACTTCATTTCCTCCGATATTAATATTGGTATTGCCAGATTTCACTACCGCGCTTTCATACCTGGAATGGAAAATGGCGGTGGATGTATAGATTGATAGGTAGGTACGTTTTGCTAATAACCAATCGGCCTGAATGAATATCTCTAACCCTTTTGTAACTGAATTACCGATATTGGTTCGATAAGTGATGAAGTTTCCATTATTATCAGTTTGTGCTAATATGCCAAAACGGTTATTGTATCTTAATAAGAAGGCATTAACATCCCACCTCAGGAATTTCCAGCTTCCCTTAGTTCCTAATTCCATATTATATCCATCCGCATCTTTTATTTTGGGATCCACTTTTTCAAAAGTTGAAGAAGGGATAAGGTCTTTGAAATACATTGGGTGATAGGACTGTGACCATCCACCATAAATATCTATGAATTCAACTGGACGGTAGTTAAAGTTGATTCCAAATAAAGGGAAATGATGAGGAATAGAGACCGGTAACTGGTTGTCGGGATAGTATGTGATTTTGCCGCTCATATTTGTTTCCCCCATTTCTATCCTTCCTCCCAATCCAACAGAAAGATTTTCAAATAGCTGAAACCTGTTTTCTGCAAAGAGGGAGATATTCGAGGTTTTCAGATGTACATCTCGGCCCCAACCTGGAGTTACCAATGTGAGGTCGTAATCAGACCCTGTAGTTCCTTTCCCTAATTGTCTTCTATGCAGGTCATTATTCATGTATTGAATACCACCTGTGAGGAAACTTCTTTGATTTCCTAATTGGTATTGATGAAGTATCCTTATTTCGGATGTGTAGCTATGAAAATTGTCGATATCTACTTGTCTGTTATTATAGTTATTGGTGATAAGATTGATTGTATCCCTCACGTTTGTAGGTTTATCAAACAAAACACTGCTACGATTGCCTAGTACTGAAGAGGTGGTAAATAACAGTTCTGTGTTATTTGAGATATTCCAATTTAGTGTTAGGGATGGAATATGAATGTCGGGGCTAAAATAGTTTCTGGATCTTGTTGCTTGTGTAGGGTCTGCATAGAACATACTATCAGTTAAGGCACCAGGTATGCGATATCTGTATTGGGAACGGGCCCAATCCATTTTCAATGATATTTTAGTTGAAAATTGATAAGTGAGCATTATTCCCTGTGCCTCTGAACGTGTCTGATCGTTATCACGATATCCTTCCCGGGATTTTCTTTGGTAGTATGCGTAGTAATTCAGCTTGCCAACTTGTCCACCGATGGCTGTATAGTTACTAAGTAAGTTATATGAACCTGCTGTTGTTATATTTTCGAATCCAATAGTTTGTGAAGTGTCGCCTTTCTTACTTACATAATTCAACATGCCTCCGAATTGGGCACCATATTGCAAAGAGCCAGTACCTCTTACTAATTCTATTCTTTCAATACTCTCTAAAGGCATGCTGAAGTGACTGGCTGGATAGCCATACATATCTGAGTTAGTGAGTATGCCATCTTTACGGATATTGAATTCCCAACCACGATGGGGGTCTAATCCTCTTGCCGATATATTCACCTGATTACCTGATCCATCCATATCATAAACGAATATGCCGGGTACTTTGGCAAATACCTGTCTTGCTGTTTTGTTCGAGATATCAGCAGGAGTTGTCAGTAAGTTTATAGATTCTGTTTTCTTTCCAGAAAATATATATGTTCCTTTTACAGGAGGAAGAGGATGTTGTGTTATTTCTTTTTGATAGGCGACAACAGTGATGCTGTCCAGTGCTTTTGTTTGCAACGTATCCTTATGTTTTGAATTTTGGGCAATAGAAGCAATTGATACAAACATCGACAGACTTCCCCAAATGGATTTGTGTAACATCTTATCTATTTTTAATTTTTTGATTCGTCAAACCGCACCTGTTGAGAACAACAGGTGCTTGAGTTCGACGTACAATCATTATTAAACTACTGCGAACTAAAAACATATTTAATTACCTGCTCCATCGGCCTGACCTTTCAACACCGCATAATTCCCTACATTCTTTCCTACTACTAATCCCATATCGCAATCGCTACGATAGTGAATACCACCATAGAGTCTGGACATTGATGCTTCACTAGCCATAGCCTCATAGTCGGAGGCCCTTTCAGGAACGATATAACCAAGTATGGCTGATGCTGCTCCACTGAATGTTGAGTGCCCTGATATGTAAGAAGGGAAGTTGGGTATGCCTGTTAATGTTTTAATAGAAGGATTTAATTGTGTTGGTCTGGGGTTGAAATAGAAATATTTTGTATCCCAACATACTATGGCAGCATCCATCATTGTCATGTTCAGCAGTGCCATATTCCTTGCCCATCGTACTTCACTGTAATTTTTCTTAATGAAATCTTCAGCAGCAATTGCATCCCAGTGCCCTGGAGGAGT
>Ga0138256_10004514_pt1 | contig 14794 bp, 12 predicted proteins | sample KNB2016incub_MG_FD_105486 | JGI IMG/M metagenome (GOLD analysis project Ga0138256, IMG submission 105486) | Active sludge microbial communities from wastewater in Klosterneuburg, Austria - KNB2014incub_MG | ecosystem: Engineered > WWTP > Activated sludge > Unclassified | place: Austria... | reverse complement strand
AGCGTCGCCACCGGCTTGGCGTTCCAGTAGAAGTTGTGCGAGATGCCGAGCAGGCCCGAGCCGAGGAACAGCAGCGTGGCGAGATAGACGATGCGCGAGGCGGCGGCATGGCTGACGAAGCCCATCAGCACCATGAAGTAGGCCAGCAGCGCGGTGGTGAATACCTCGAAGAAGGCTTCCACCCACATGTGGATCACCGCCCAGCGCCAGAAATCGGCGACGACGAAATTCGTCTCCGGCCGGGCGACAAAGCCGGAAAGGAACAATAGCAGTACGCAGGCAACCGCATACAGCAGCCACTTCGGCAGGGTCCACGCGTCGCCCTCGTGCCAGACGCCGCGCGCCAGGCGCCAGACGATGCGCAGCCACAGGGCGAAGACAATGAAAAGCACGCCCTGCCACAGCTTGCCCATTTCGACGAACTCCCAGCCCTGGTTGCCGAGCAAATTCCAGTAGTCGCCGAGCAGGCCTTTCGAGCCCAGGGCGATGCCGATCAGGCTGCCGCCGACCCAGACCACGAACAGTCCGAAGAGCAGGTTCACCTCGCGTAGCAGTCCGGCTGGCGCCTCGCGCCGCGCCGTGGACAGCACGAAGATCGAGGCGCCGACCCAGCAGGCGGAGATCCACATCAGCGCGAGCTGCAGGTGCCAGGCGCGCACGATGGTGATCGGCAGGGCCTCGGCCAGGTCGACGCCGAAGACATGGGTAAGCCGCAGGAAGTCGTGGATGGTGAGCACGCCGGCGACGATCTGCAGCACGAAGAGCAAGGCCGCCGCCACGAAGAACTTGTAGGTGGAACGCTGCAGCACTCCTGGGTCGAAGGTTTCGACGTGCGCCAGGGCGGCCAGGCGCGCCTCGTTGCCGCCTTGGCGCCAGCCGGCCAGGCTGCCGTAGCGGCCGTAGAGAAACAGCACGATGCCGAGCACGGCGATGAGGCCGAGCGCCGCCGCCAGGCTCCACATCAGGATCGGCGCGCTCGGGCGGTTGCCGGCGAGCTCGTCGTAGGGCCAGTTGTGCGTGTAGCTGTAGTCCGCGCCGGGGCGCTGGGCGCCGCAGACCCAGCCGCCCCAGAAAAAGAAGGCAGCGAGGTCGGACAGCTCGGCGGCGTCGGTGATGTAGCCGGCGGGATGGAAGGCTTCGGCCCCCTCGCCGCGGAACATGGCGGCGGTGCGGCGCTCGAGTTCGCGGAAGGCATAGGCCTGCGCCTCGCCGACCGTCACCCGATTGGTCGCCGGATCGTGGCGGTTGCGGCGGATCTCGGCCTGGGCCAGCGCCAGGGCGGCGGCCGGCTCGATGCCCTCGCGCGAGGCATGGTGGTCGCGCAGGGCCCGCGCCATGGCGTGCAGGGCGTCGGCGGTGAAGTCGGGGCCGCGCCCGGCGCCGTCGCCGAACATCGAGCCGTGGTTCATCAGGCCGTACTTGAGAAAGACGATCTGGCCGCGGGTGATCGCGGCGGCCGGCACCACGGTCTCGCCCGTTTCGGCGACGAAGTCCGGAATCGGCGGCGCGTCCTGATAGGTGCGCGTGCCGACGTAGATCATGCTGCCCAGGCCGATCGCCAGCACGATGGCCAGCGGCAACCACCAGTTGCGCCGGTCCATCACCAGGCGGTTCCAGCCGCCGCCGATCTTTTCGAAGGCGCCTTCGATCATGTCCGTCCTTCCGTCGGTTGCTCGCACTGCTCGCCGCCGCCGCCGAGCGGCAACGTCGGCGGCAGGACCGGCGCCTCGACAATCAGCGGCCGCTCCATGCTGAGGGATTCGAGGAAGGCCACCAGGTCGTTCTTCTCGTCCTCGCCGAGGCCGAGCGGCTTCAGCAGCGGCGACTTGTCCGGCACGCTGCCGCCGCCGGCATTGAAAAATTCGACCACTTCGCGCAGCGTGGCGAAGGCGCCGTTGTGCATGTAGGGTGCGGTGTACTTCAGTTCGCGCAGGGTCGGCGTGCGGAACTTGCCGATGTCGGCGGATTCTCGCGTGCGGTAGTAGCGCCCGAGATCCTCGTCCAGGCCGCGGTATACCGCCTGCGGCACGTCGCGCTGGCCGTTCTGCCAGCGCACGGCGATCTGCACCAGCGGGTGCGAATCGTAGAGCGGCTGGCGCGGCACGCCGAGGGCGTGGAAGCCCTCGTCGCTGGCGAGCGCGCCGTGGTGGCACTGGATGCAGCCGGCCTTGCCCTCGAACAGGGCCAGGCCGCGTCGCGCGGCCTCGGACAAGGCGGTCGTGTCGCCGGCGAGGTGGCGATCGAAGGGCACCTGCTGCGGATCGGACACCAGGGTGCGCTCGAAGGCGGCGATGGCCTGCCAGGCATGGTCGAGTTGCGGCCACTCGGTGCCGAAGGCCTGGCGGAACAGGGTCACATATTCGGGAATCAGGCGCAGGCGCATTTCCACTATCGAGGCCTTGCCGTTGCCCTCGACCGGGGCCTGCATGGCCGAGCGCGCCTGGATCTCCAGGCTGTCGAGCGTGCCGTCCCACATCAGGCGGGTGTAATGCGCGGCATTGAGCACCGTCGGGTTGTTGCGCCAGAGGCGATGGCCGGGATAGCCGCGCGCCAGCGCGTCGTTGTGCGTCCAGCCGAGCTGCGGCACGTGGCAGGAGGCGCAGGAGGTGGACGCATCGCCCGACAGGCGCGCATCGAAGAACAGCATGCGGCCGAGGCGCAGCTTGTCCTCGCTCATCGGGTTGCCGGCCGGCACCGGCACGGCGGGCAGGGAAGCCAGCGGCGGATGGCCGGGCTTCGGTGCGAAGGCCGCCCAGGCGCCGGCAATCAGCGCGAACACCATCAGCAGGTCCGCGAAACGTTTCATCGGCGCGCCCTGCCGACGTTGCCGTAGTCGTAAGCCGGCGGTTCGGCCACCTGCGGGAGCGGCGCGGACAGCGCCTGCAGGAAGGCCACCAGCGCCTGCCGCTCTCGCGCACCGAGGTCGAGCGGCCGCAGCTCGCTGCCGGGGCCGCCGCCGCGGTCGTGGAAGTCGACCACCTCCTCCAGGCTGGCGAGGCGGCCGTTGTGCATGTACGGCCCGGTGTGCGCCAGGCCGCGCAGCGGCGGCGTGATGAAGCTGCCGCGCTCGGCCGGGTTCTTGCTGACGGCGTAGGCGCCGACGTCGCCGCGCTCGGCCATCGGCTGCGGCAGGCCGCGCTCGGCGTTGTGGCGCAGCAGGCTGATGGTGCGCAGCGGCTCGCGCGCCAGCGCCGGGTGGTCGGGCACGCCGAGACGGTGCAGCTTGCCGTCCGTGAGCAGTGGCCCGGCGTGGCATTGCACGCAGCCGGCCTTGCCGGTGAACAGACGCAGCCCTTCGGTGGCGAGTGGCGGCAGTGCCGCTTCTCCGCGCAGGGCGCGGTCGACCGGGGCCTCGGCGAAATCCAGCGTCTTCAGGTACTCGGCAATGGCCTGGAAGGCCTGCTCGCCGCGCAGTTCGGCTTTCTCGCCCTGTCCTGCAAATGCGCGCCGCCAGAGGGAAAACAGCGGCGGGATCTGCCGGATGCGCTCGGCGATGATGCGCGCCTCGCCGTTCATGGTCTGGGCGTCGAGCACCATCTCGCGCACGACGCCAACGAGATCGCCACCGGCATGGCGGCCGTCCCACATCAGCCGTGATTTCAGGCGGACCGAAAGCAGGCCGGGGGCATTGCGGAAATGTTCGGTGCCGTTGTAGCCGCGCGACAGCGCCTGGCCGTCGGCGAAGCCCTTCTCCGGCACATGGCAACTGGCGCAACTGCGGCTGCCGTCGCCCGACAGGCGCGTCTCGAAGAACAGGTGGCGGCCCAGCTCGGCCTGCGCGGCATTCACCGATGCGGGCGGCGGCAGGGGCTGCAGGCGCATGTCGCCGGCCGCCGCCGGCGCAATGAAGCCCGCCAGCAGCGCAACGCCCAGCGCGCGCAGCAGCGGCTTCATTTGACGAACTTCTCCCCGCTGTAGCGCACCAGCGGCGCCTGTTGCAGGATCACGCTGCAACTGCGCTTCCAGTCGAGGATTTCCTGCAGCAGGCGCGCATCCTCGACGGCCGTCAACGGGCGCGCACCGGGCGGGGGCACGCTGATGAAGAAGACGCGGCCGGTGTCGCTGTGGGCGAACTGGCCGCGCAGGGGCTGCGCCCGCTGCTTCGCCTCGTCGGGCGGCTGGTGGCAGCCCATGCAGTTAAGCGCATACAGCGTCGCTGCGGACTGGCCGGCCGGGGCGGCAAGCGGCGCCAGCAGCGCCGCCGCAAAAGTCAGTCTCCACAGTACGGCGATCATTTGGTCCAGATGCCTCGGTTCGACGCCGTTCATGGTTCGATACGCCTGTCCTGAGTAGCCTGCGCAGCAGGCGTATCGAAGGGCCTTGCTACGCAAGGCTACTCACCACGAACGGCTAGGCATACCGTTCGCCCTGAGTAGCCCGCGCAGCGGGCGTATCGAAGCCTGTCCTGAGCTTGTCGAAGGGGGCCGGTTGGCCATCGAATCACTTCTTGATGCTGATGACTTGGGGTCGCGTCACGGATTTCAGCCCGTCGAGGCCGAACTCGACGCCGTAGCCAGAGCCCTTGATGCCGCCGAAAGGCACCATTGGATGGATCATGCCGTGCTGGTTGATCCACACCGTGCCGGCCTGGATGCGGCTGGCCACCTGCTTCGCCTTCTCGACGTCGGCCGACCACACCGAGGCGCCGAGGCCGGCATCGAGCCGGTTGGCGCTGGCGATGGCCTCCTCCACGTCGCGGTACTTGATGATCGGCAGCACCGGGCCGAACTGCTCTTCATCGACCAGCCGGTCGCCGTCCTTCAGCCCCGTCACCAGGGTGAGCGGGTAGAAGTAGCCGGGGCCGCCCCTGGGCTTGCCGCCGCAGACAATCGAACCGCCCTGCTTCTTGGCGCTCTCGACCAGATCCAATACCTTGTCGTACTGCATCTTGTTCTGGATCGGACCCATGACCATGCCGTCCTGCAGGCCGTCGCCCATCGGCATCATTTCGGCCAGTTCCTTGAGCGCCTGCACCGTCGGCTCGAACAGGTTCTCAGGAACGTAAAGGCGCTTGGCGCAGGCGCAGGTCTGGCCCATGTTGATGAAGGCACCCCAGAAGAGACCCATGGCCATCGCCTTCGGATCGGCGTCCGCCAGCATGATGGCCGCGTCGTTGCCGCCCAGCTCCAGGGTGACGGGCACCAGGTTCTTCGCCGCCGCCTGGGCGATCTTGGCACCGGTCGGGCCCGAGCCGGTGAACATCACCTTGTCGATGCCCGGGTCGGCGGTGAGCCAGGCGCCGACTTCGCCGGTGCCGCTGACGGTGTTCACCACCCCCGGGGGCAGGAGCTCGGCGATCACCCGCACCAGCTCCAGGGTGCCGATGGAGGTGTATTCCGAGGGCTTGATGACCACGGTGTTGCCGGCGCGGATCGACGGGATGATCTGCCAGATGGCGATCAGCAGCGGCCAGTTCCAGGGAGCCACGGCGGCGACGACACCGAAGGGCTTGCGATGCACTTCGTCGCGGCGCGTGTCGTCCTCGAAGGCCACTTCCACCGGCAGGTCGAGGCTGGCCGGCACCTGGGTCCACACTTCGCAGCCCCACAGCTCGAAGCGGGCGCCGGGCACCTGGTCGGGGCCGAGGCCACCGAGCGGCTTGCCCTGCTCGCGGGTGACCCACTCGGAAAGATAGTTGGCGTTGCCCTTGATGGCTTCGGCCACTTTCATCATGAGGGCCTTGCGTTCGGCGTCGGGTCTGGCCGCCCAGGCGGGCTGGGCGGCACGCGCCGCGGCGATGGCTTCGGCTACCTGCGCCCGGCTGCTCATCGGCACCCGGCCGATGGCCTCGCCGGTGGCGGGATTGATCGATTCGAAGGTCTTGTCCGAGCCGGCCTGCTTGCCGTTGACGGTGTTCAGATAGGTTTTCATGAAGGGCTCCGCGGTTGGGATGGGTGGGAACGAAGGTGGGACTACGGAATGCTGCCGCTGACGCCGGCGAGCGAAAAGCTGTGCAGGGCACCGCCAGCCTCGATCAGGGCAGTGTGCGACTGGCGTTCCGGCCTGACCCGGGCGGAAAACGTGCGGCCGCCGTCGCGGCTGCGCAGTACGGCGCCGCCCAGTCCGGCCAGGACGATCTCGCCGCTTTCCCTCTGCAGTGCCGCGGTCAGCGCCTGGTCGGTGCCGCTGGCGGCCTCGCGCCAGGTACGACCCTGGTCGGCACTGTGCAGGACATGGCCGCGCATGCCGGCGACGAGCACCGAGCCGTCGCGCAGGACGAGGCCGCACCAGATCGATCCCTTGTAGGGCAGCGGCTGTGCAGAAAAGCTGGCACCGCCGTCCGTGGAACGGAACACCGCGCCGGCCTCGGCGGTGATCCAGAGCGCGGCGTCACCGCCGAAGATGTGATACAGGTGGCGGTCGCCCTGCTCTCCCTGTGCCACCGCGAACCTGCGCCAGCTGCGGCCACCATCGCGGGTCTCCATGGCATGACCAAAGGCACCGACGGCGAGGCCCCGCGCCGCATCCGCGAAGCGCACCGAAAACAGCACCACGTCCTTGCCGGCGGCGTAGCGCTGTTCCCAGGTCTCGCCGCCGTCGCCCGTCGCCAGCACGATGCCGCCGTGGCCGACCGCCCAGCCGCGCCGGTCGTCGATGAAGCTTGTTGCCGTCAGCATCTCGCGCGTCGGCATCCGCGCCGCCTGGCGCCACGAGCGGCCGTCGTCGTCGGAAAGCAGCGCGGTCCCGAAATCACCGACCGCCACCAGCCGCTTGCCGGCGCGAGCGACGGCCATCATCGGCGCGCGAACGGCCTGTGGTGCGGCGAACGCGGGTGTCGCCGGCGCTTGCGCCGATGCGCCCGGTGCGGCCGCGCCGACGATCACGGCCACCGCCGCCGCCACGGCAATCGCGGCCCGGCGCGTCATGCGTCCGCACTCCCGCCACTGGCGGCGTTGATTCGGGCGAAGGCGAATCCCCGCGCACGCTCGGCTGCCACGGCATCCACCGCCAGTGCGTCCGCCATCCGTTGCATGAACTGGGCCTCGAAGTGCGCCAGTTCGCCGTCGGCGTAGACCACCTCCCACATCATGGCGAGGATCTCCTCGCGCTCCTTCGCCGCGAATCCCTCGCGCACGGCCTCGGTGAAAACCCAGTCGTCCAGCGCCGCGGCGAAATCCCCGGTCGCCAGATCGAGCAGGTGCGCGGCCTCGGCCTGCGGCAGTGCGAAACGTTCGGCCAGGCGCCGGGCGACGACGGCGCGCTCGAGCGGGCTCACCCGGCGGTCGACCTGCGCGGCCTCGATCAGCAGCACCGCGACCGCCAGTTCCGCGCGCGGAAACGCCAGCGACGACGGCGCCGGCACCGGCGCGTGACGCAGTCGTTCGATCAGCGTTCTGAAAGGCATGGGCGTCCTCAATGAGCCAGGAACGGCGCGCGCACCGGCCGCCGCCGCGGGATCAGCAAATCAATCACCACGGCCAGGGCGGGCAGCAGGGTGATCGCCATCACCATGTTCACCATGAACATGAAGGTCAGCAGCAGGCCCATGTCGGCCTGAAACTTGAGCGCCGAGAACGACCAGGTCGCCACGCCGACGGAAAGCGTGATGGCGGTGAAGATCGTCGCGTTGCCGGTCTCCATCAGCGCCTGCTTGAAGGCGGCGACGATATCCACGCCCTGTGCCAGATAGAGTTGCAGGCGGTTGTAGATGTAGAAGGCATAGTCGACGCCGATCCCCACGGCCAGCACCATCACCGGCAGCGTGGCGACCGTCAGGCCGATGTCCAGTTCCTTCATGAACCAGTAGCCGAGGAACGTCGCCAGCGTCAGCGGCAGGCAGCAGGCAACCATCGCCCGCCAGTCGCGGTAGGTGACGAAGACGAGTGCGACGATGGTCGCGTAGACGTAGAGCATCATCGGCAGTTCGGTGGTTTCCAGTACCTCGTTGGTTGCCGCCTGCACGCCGACGTTGCCGCTGGCCAGGCGCAGTGTGACGCCCCCCAGCGGCTCCGCCTCGCGGAAGGCGCGCACCGCCGCCACCGCCGTCTTGATGGTCGTGGCCTTGTGGTCGGCCAGAAAGATATTTACCGGCAGCACCGTGCAGCCCGGGTTGAACAGGCCGGTGCCTTCGGGAATCAGGCCGACCGAGTTGGCCAGCGAACGCTCGTCGCGCGCCAGTGCGGTCCATTTCGGATGGCCCTCGTTGGTGCCGGCGTAGGCCTGCTTGGCCAGTTGCGCCACCGAGGCGACAGAGAGCACGCCCGGCACGTTCGCCATCTGCCAGGCAAACCCGTCCAGGTAGGCCATCACATCGTGGCGATAGCAGCCGTCCCGGGGCACCTCGAACACCACCGTCAGCACATCGAGGCCGAGGTCGAAGCGGCTGACGATGGCGGCGGCATCGCGGTTGTAGCGCGAATCCGCATGCAGTTCCGGCGCGCCCGGCGCGAGGTGGCCGACGTGGCGTCCCTGGCTCTGCGCGAAGGCCACGGCGAAGAGGACGATGCACGCCAGGGTGCCGATCGCCGCGTTGCGCGTCTCGCCGATGCGGCCGAGGAAGCCCATGGCGCGCACCCGCAGGCCGCGCAGGCGGTTGGCCCGTTCGACATAACCGTCGTCGAAGCGGAAGCAGGAGGCGGCCAGCGGCAGCATGACGAGATTGGTGACGATCTTGTAGGCGACGCCGATCGAGGCCGTGATGCCGAGTTCGCGAATCATGGGAATGGGGATCAGCGTCAGCGTGGCAAAGCCGACGAAGGCCGTGATCAGCGCCATCGTCCCCGGGATGAGCAGTCCGCTGAAGCTGCGCCGCGCGGCTGCCATGCTGTCGGCGCCGGCGCACACCTCCTTGGCGATGAAGTTGATCTGCTGTACGCCGTGCGAGACGCCGATGGCGAACACGAGGAATGGCACCAGCACGGCAAGCGGATCGAGGCCGTAGCCGAGCAGGCGCAAGGTGCCGAACTGCCATACCACCGACACCAGCGAACAGGCCAGCGGCAGGAACGTCAGCTTCCACGAGCGCGAGTAGGCATACACCGCCGCCGCGGTGAGGAGAAAGGCAAGCAGGAAGAACTGCACCACGCTTTTCGCGCCCTCGGCGATGTCGCCGATCTGCTTGGCGAAGCCGACGATCTGGATCTCGAATTGCGGGTCCTCGTGGCGGCCGCGCAGGTCGCCCTCCAGGCGTGCGGCAAAATCCAGGTAGTCCAGACGCGCCCGGGTCTTCGGGTCGAATTCGAGCAGGTCGGCGACGATCATGGCACCACCGTTGTCGTTCGCCACCAGGCTGCCGATGTAGCCGCCGGCAACGGCGTTATGGCGGATGCGCTCGATCTTTTCGGGCGTCAGCTGGTCCGGCGTGATGTCGCCGCCGATCACATCCTCGGCGCGGAAGCCTTCCTCCGTCACCTCGAGCACGCGCGTCGTCGGCGTCCACAGCGACGACACGGTGCGCCGATCGACGCCGGGCAGGAACATCACCGCCTGGGTGACGTCGTAAAGCTTCCTCAACGCCGGCGCCGTCCACACCTCGCCCTGGCGAGGGTGCACGACGACGATGATGCGGTTGGCGCCGAAGACCTCCTCGCGAAACTGGAAGAAGGTCCGGATGAATTCGTGGTCCTGCGGCAGTTGCTTGTCGAAGCCGGCGTCCATGCGCAATTGCACGGCGAAGGCAGCCATGACGACGGTGAGCGCCGCCAGCAGGCCGAGGACAAGGCCGCGGCGGGCGAAAAACAGGCTTTCCAGCCGCTGGACGAAGGAGCCGATCATGTTTGCGGATGCACGTTGCACGCGATGCCGCCGGCCGGCGGCATCGCGTGCAACGGCTGGGCGGTATCGCTCAGAAGGAGTAGCTCACGCTGCCGTAGGCCATGTCGCGGTCGCGCAGCAGGTTGTTGCCGCCGCCGCCCCAGAAGCGGGTAACGCCGAGGTTCGCCTTCCAGCGGCTTTCGCGGTCGAAGTTGAGCGAGAAGGTTGCCGCCTTGCGCCCCTCGACAAAGGGGATGGTGTTGGGGCTGGTGCCGCGGACGTCGTGCGCGAAGTCGATCTGCGGCGTCAGGTTCCAGCCGCTGGCCCAGACGTTCGGATAGGTCAGGCCGGCGGAAATGACGTAGCCGAAGGAACCGCGGGTCGGCAGCTCGTAGTTGGGCAACAGGTAGGGAATGTAGCCGGAGCGGTCCAGCCGCGGGTAATAGGCCACCGCCGCCTCGGCGAGCACGAAGCCCTCCGCCGCGCCCAGCCCGGTCATCAGGCTGCCGAGCGGGCTGGAGGGTGCGACCAGATAGAAGCCGGTTACGTGCGCCTGCCATTTCCGCTCGTCCACGAAGCCGCGCACGACCTTGCCCGGATACTCGAACACCGAGTGCGGGTTGGGCGGCACCGGCACCGTCGGATCGATGCCGACGCTGTCCTTCGGCCGGTAGCTCAGCTCGGCACCAACCGCGACCGGACCGACGTTGGTGTTCATCGAAACGCCGAAGACACTGCGCTTCTCGCCGTAATCCTCGAAATACTGGACGCCTAGGAGGTTCGCCGCGCTGCCCGCATTGATGAAGCCGACGAACGGGATCTTGTCGTGATAGCGCAGGAAATAGAAACCGAACTCGCTCTTCAGCGCGTCGGCCTTGTAGCGCAGCGCGAGGCCGAACTGGCCGCCGTCCCTGGGCTTGCGCGTGTCGGCGCGGTAGGCGACCGATCCCGCGATCGGGCCGAAAGCGGGGTTGAGGAGCGGATCGGCCAGCTGGGCGTCAGTGAGCCCGTGCGCGCCGCCGGGATCGCCGACGGTGCCGTAGGGCAGCGGCACGTTGCCGCTGCCGCCGTAGAGGAAGTAGTTGGCGATCGAGGTTGGCACGTAGGCGTTGCGCGCGCCTTTGCCGATCACGTCCGCACCGGAAAAGAAGGTGCCGACCGGATCGAACTGGAAGCCGTTCCACTTCCACTGGTAATAGCCTTCGAAGCTCAGGTTGTCGGTGACGCCGGCGTTGAGCGAGATGATCGGCGCCGGACGGAACACTTCCTTGAGCTGGGTGCCGGGCGTGTGGAACTTGCGGAAGTCGATGGCGTTGGTGACGTTGACGCCACCGTAGATGAAGATGTCCTCGCCCCAGCTGATGACCTGGTTGCCGACTTTAACCTTGGCCGGTCGGTCGCCGATGTGGAACTCCTTGGCGACCCAGGCGTCGAGCCAGGTCCAGTTGTGCACGGCGAGGCTCTTCGCCTCGTCTGACAGAGGTGTGCGGCGCGTGTCAGCGGCCTTGAAGTCGCGCGACCAGGTGCCGCGTACCAGACCGGACAGCCCGGTCGGCGCCTTGAGGAACAGCTCGTGCGTCCCCTTCAGCGCGAACGAAACGATGTCCCCCTTGCGGTAGTTCAGGTTGCCGTCGTCCGATTGCAGGTAGTTGAAATCCGGGTTGGCGTTGTTCGGATCGCCGCCGGTGGTCAGGCGGCCGAGGGTGCCGCTGACCGGCACGCAGCCGCCGTTGTCGTTGCCGATGATGCGGCAATCCGGCGACGACAGGCGCTTCTGCAGGCCGAGGGAGATGGTCGAGTCGAAGCTGCCGCTGACCGATTCGCCCTCGAACTTGAACGCAGCCGCCGGCTGTGCGGCAAGCAGGCCGAGGCCGCCGAGGGCAAGGGCGCCGGCAAGGCGGCGCGGACGATGCTGATGGGTCTTCCGGGTTTTCATGGTCTCCTCCTTGTGCCCAGGCGCGTTCAGCGGTCGCCGACGCGACGCAGCTCGTCCGGGTTGAACTTGTTCTTGTCGATGCGGCCCTCGCGTCCGGCCAGCCAATCCGTTTCCGGGCGCTCCTGGGTTGCGTTCTCGGCGATGTAGCGGCCGACGTTGAGGTCGTAGCCCATGAACTCCTGGCTGACGCAGGCGGGAATTTCCGGTGCGACGATGATGCTCGACTCCTGCACGCGCCAGACCTTGCCCTGCGCGTCGTAGTTGTCGGCCACCATGATGCCCCAGCTGTCCTCGTCGAGATAGAACACCCGCTTCGGGAAGATATGGCGCATGCCCTCCTTGAGCGTCGCTTCGACTTTCCAGACGCGGTGCTGCTCGTAGCGCACCAGGTCGCGCTTGAGATAGTCGGGGCCGTAGATGTCGGCGTACTTGCGGCCCTTGTCCACCCATTTCCAGCTGTTGTAGGGGATCACCAGTTCCTGCTTGCCAACCAGTTTCCAGTTGTAGCGGTCCATGGCGCCGGCGTACATCGGATACTGGTCCACCGTTTCCAGGTTCTCGTAGCCGGGCACCGGATTGTCGTAGGCAAAGGTCGGTGCACGGCGCACGCGGCGCTGGCCGGGGAAGTAGAGCCATGCGTCGCTCGCGGCGCTCATGAACCAGTGGGCCAGGATCAGCTCGCCGGTGCGCGCGGCCGGCGCGACCACCGCGTTGAGCAGCTTCATCTCGACGCCGGCCACCTCATCGACGCCCTTGTTGCCGCGGCTGTGGAAGGGCACGGTCACCCACTGGTCCTGCATCAGCGGGCTGAACTCGCCGCCCTTGCTGGAAAAGAGTGTCGAGTAGTACTCGATCCGCCCTTCGCCCATAAAGCGCAGCTTGTGGTTCCACATTGCCTCGGCACCGGTCTTCGGGATCGGGAAGATCACGGCGGCGCCGATGGCCCTTTCCAGGCCCCAGCCGTTGGCGGCCAGTTTTGCCTCCTTCGCGTTGGCCCGCGTCCGCTCGTAGACGAAGTCCGGAAAACCGCAGCTGCGGTGGGTCGGATAGACGTCCATGCGATAGCCTTTGAGCGTCTTCAGCAGGGCCATCTGCCCTTCGGAGAGGCGGTCGCGGTACTTGTCGGCATTGGCGGCGTCGATGGAGAACAGCGGCTTCTCGTCCTTGAAGGGATCGACGCGTTTCTGCCCCGGTTTCCAGCCGGCCGGAGCCTTGGTGATGCCGCCGGTCCACTCGGGGATGGCCCCGTCCTTGCTGCCGGCCTTTTCCGCGCCGACCGGCGTCAGCTCCTTGCCCAGGCGCGCAACCTCCGCCTCCGTTGCCGCGGCGCCGGCCAGCCCCCAGGCGCAGGCCAGCATCGCCGCAAGCGCGGTTCTTGTAGTCGAGTTCATCCGTCTTCCTCCTCCTGTGAAATCCCGCAGCTCCCGCACCTACTGCTCGCGCAGCCGGCGTACTTCGTTCGGCGACAGCGCACGCTTGCGCGCGGCCGCGACGTCCTCCAGCGTGATGCGGCTTGCCGCCGGCACCTGGTTCAGCCCGCCCAGCACGTAACCGGTGATTGCGACGATCTCCTCGTCGGCGAGGCCGGCGAAGGCGGGCATGGCGTCATTGAATTTCTCGCCGCCGGATACGATCGGTCCCATCATGCCGCTGACGGCCACCTGTGCCAGGTAGCGGCGGCCGCCTTCCTGCTGTGCCCGCGCGGCGAGGGTGCCGGCCAGCCGCGGGGCGAAGCCGGGAATGCCTTCGCCCCGCTCCTGGTGGCAAACGGCGCAATGCTGGGCGTACAGCGCGGCGCCGCGGTCCTGCGCGCACGCCGCTGTCGCGGCCAGCACGAGCGCGATCACCGGCGCCCGCCTCATGTTCGTTCCGCCACGCCGATCAGTGCCGCCGTGGTGCAGTGGAACATCGTGCTGGTATTGGCCATGCACCAGTTGATGTCGTTGTGCAGGCCCATGCGGTAGGCGGGCCGTTCGCCGAGGTTGAAGTTGCACAGGCAGCGCCCGCAGGAGGTCTTGCCGCAGCAGTCGTTGTAGCTGATGAGGTAGTCCTTGCCGTCCTGCGGATTGCGGCAGGTGCCGATCCAGGCCACCTTCGACGGCTCGGTGCCGGGCGGACAGGTGGACACCGAACCACCGCAGCAGGAGCAAAGGTAGCCATCCAGCGCGCAGTAGCGCCAGTATTCGCACTGACTGTCGTCCGCCGCCTTCTTCTTGCCGCCTTCTGCGGCACCGGCAAGCCGCGCCACGCGGTCGAAAGGCAGCACCGGCAGGGCCAGCGCGGCGCCGACCAGCAGGCGGCCGATGCCGGCGAGGGCACTGCGGCGCGAAACACGCTGCGCCGCGCGGCGGCTGGATCGCTCGAAGAACCCGTCCAGCCACCTCACGGCACGCTCCCCTGCCCGGCACGTCCCCCGACGAACTCCTGTACCGAGGCGACGTCCATCTCCTTGGCGGTGAACAGGCTTTCCAGCTGCTCGCGCGAATTCACCAAGCCCTTGGCGCGCACGCGGCCCTGCTCGTCCACCAGCACGGCGTAGGGCAGCTTGCCGACGTGAAGCGCCATGCCCAGCTCGGCGGAAAGCAGGTAGGGAAAGGCCGCGATGCCCGCGCGGCGGCGAAAGGCGGCGTGCTCCTCGCGTTCGCCATCGCTGGCGAAGACGATGTCCAGCCAGGCCGCCTCGGCGGTGGCAATGGACTTCAGGATCGGCAGCAGCTTCTTGCACACCGGGCAGGTCGGCGAGAGGAAGAACAGCAACTGGCTGCGCCCCCCGGCGGCACCGACCGCCACGGCGGTGCCGTCGAGGTCGGCCAGATCGAGGCGTGGGGCGGCGGCACCGACGGCCGGACCGCTGTCGATCATCAGCGCGCCCATCGGTGCCACCCGCTCGTAGAGGATGCCGACCTGGCGCGCCAGCGCGAACACCGCCACCAGCAGGGCCAGGACGACGAGCCATAGCAGCAGGTTCGAAACGACGAGTGCGTCGGTCATGTGCGTCAGCCTTTCAGTTTCAGCAGCCGCGGCCGGTTGGCCATCAGCTGGTTGGCGGCGGCATACAGCCCGTACAGGGCCAGCGTGCCGGCAATCACCGTGAGTCCGTCCAGCCACACCGGCTCGCGCCGCGTTTCGGCACCGGCCGCCGCCAGGGCGGCGGCACCGAGCAGT
>Ga0138256_10004513_pt1 | contig 14794 bp, 9 predicted proteins | sample KNB2016incub_MG_FD_105486 | JGI IMG/M metagenome (GOLD analysis project Ga0138256, IMG submission 105486) | Active sludge microbial communities from wastewater in Klosterneuburg, Austria - KNB2014incub_MG | ecosystem: Engineered > WWTP > Activated sludge > Unclassified | place: Austria... | reverse complement strand
GTTTGGCTTGCTCATGGGGGATTTGTAGCGGCAGGAAAAACAAAATCCAGGAAAATTCGGATATTTTCTGGCTACAAATGTAATTTCAAAACAGCCGTTTTTTGATCAAATCCCTGTCTTCATACCAAGCGAAGCTCATTTTAGGCCCGTTCAAGTTCGGGTTAAGATTACGCCTACCGCGAGGGATTCTCCACGAGGAATTTGACAAGCGATTCAACTTGCGCTTCATCCAGAATGCCACCCTGTGCGATCGCAAACGCCGGCATCAAAGTTCCTTCGACTCCGTCATTGATGTAGTCCCGCCAGTAGTCGGCGTCACGGGACACCCCGGCATCACGCAAAGCGGGAACCATAGTTGCGCGGTGCTCAGCATCGTGGCAGACCGCGCAGGCACCAAGGTACAGATAATAGCCGAATTGCTCCTCCGCATATCGAGCATGACACGCTGCGCAGCTCCCCTTAAACACGGCCTGTCGGTCAAGCTTCGCAAGCTCCATGTTCTGCTCCCGGGAGCCAAACGACATTGGACCCTGAATTGTGTTCTCATCATCTGATGATTCCTTGTCTGACGGCATTAACTCGGCTGTGACAAGGAGCGTTGTATTTCCGCAACTCGTCCGAACAAAGACAGACTTCGTGACAGTGCCGCGTTTTCCGGCTACGTTCATGCTCACGTGAATCGTTTCCGTTTCACCGCCCGCAAGTGAATACGGCAGAGTCTCACTGTCGATTGTTGTACAGCCGCAGGACGTTGTAACACTCTCGACGGCAACAGCTGCCTGCGAAACATTTGTCAGTTGAAAATGAAACAGCACGGAGCTTTGTGCCTCGGTGACGACCTGAGATTGTTTAAGAAAATCCCAGGAAATTACCACAGGAGAACCCTGGTCTGGCGTGTCCCGAACGGTGGACTCGACCGACACCGGCGTGAGTTCTTCGACCGAACCGGTGACATTGTCGGGATTCCGTTCATTGCCCTCCGACGCGAAAGGCAACTGAGAGGACTCCCCCGCAGCGCTCTTCGTCCGTGCGACGAAAGGCTGCGGCGGATTTTCACCGGAGCAGCCCCCCGCCAACAGACTGAGAACCAGCAGAGTCCCCAAATCCAGGTAAAGCAAAGACTTCGATTTCAATTGCGCCGCCGCTTCGGTGTCTCAGTTTCTGTCTTATTCACGCCGGGTTCCACATCGGGAAATTTGCCTGGCTCCGCCTCCGTCAATTCCCGATTCGGTTCTTTTGCTCTGCCCGCCAACTGCCCGCTTGGCCGCTTGACTGCAGTTGGAATGTTGCAGTCAGACTTCACCGTGAGTTTGACGTAGTAGAGTGCGCCTGTCGGCAACATTGGAAATACCGCTGGTGACGTGTTCACTGAGGGCGGAAAGCCAGGTACTGGATTCATCGACGCATCCAAAATCTCAAACATCCATGTGTAAGGTGGTGCAGTGAGTCCAGGTGGAAGTGTTGCGGTGGCCGTGTAGAAGCCTCCGGAGACCGGGCTGTCATCACATGCAAATGTCACCAGACTCGGATCAACCTTGACAAGTTGAGCCAGAGAAATGTTATCGATCAACAGGTCATTGCCGTCTCGCATCACGTCCTGCTGAGGCAGGATGATCTGCAGGTTGACCGCTCCGTACCCGCTAAATGTTGCCGAGAACAGCCGCCCGCAGCCGGTTTCCACATCGCTCACATTTGTTAGTCCCATGCTGGCGAGTCCGCTGTAGACTTTAACGACGGGCCTCGACTGAACGTCAAAGCAGCATTGCGGCAGTGGCAGATAATGAAAGCAGATTCGGTACGTCCCTTTTTCATCTTGATCAGGTAAAGCAATGTGCTGTTCCCAAATGACGGCTGAAGAGTGCGCCGGGGGCATCTGGCTGGTCAGACCATTCACGAGCATCACATTGCCGGAAAAATCCTTGGTTTCCTGACACGCCTTCGGCAACTGCCAGTGTTCGCATGCCTTCCCGATTGAATCAACATTGGTGAGCATGAACGTCCCCGCATGAAACTGATCAAAATTCTCAGCATGTGCGTATTCAGAATGAGGAATCGGCTCGCCATGTTCGAAATCACCATTGTTGACGAGATTTTTACCGAGGCAGCACCCATCGGTTTTTGTCCCGGTATTTGTCCCTGGTCCGGGAGCGCAATCGATCGCGTAATCGTTGTTCTGGTCCGGTATCCGCCCGTTCGGTGCTGTTCCCACGACAGCGGTGTTGATGACGCCGTTACCGATCGAGAACGTTCCTGTCGCCACAAAATCAAAACCTGCAACGCCAGGCAAAAGGTAATTCATACCGGCGGGCGTAATCCCAAAGCAGTAACTCGTACCCATTTCCATGGTCAAAACGGGACTTTGAAAAGTATGAATCAACATCCCATTCTGGTAGAGCCCGAGTGAAATCACGCCAGTGCCAGTCACATTGCCAGCCGCATTCACCATCGCTGGCAGTCGGTAGGTGAAGCAAATCTTGCCTCTTCCACAAACCGTTCCTGATTGTTCGTCATAAATGAGCCTTCCTCCAGTGACTCCGTCAGGAAGTGGCTTTTTCTCGCCGTCCTGAGGCATCGGCTTTCCAGGCGTACCTTTTGGACGCCCGCCGCTGACGGGATCTGGAATCTGAGTACCAGGGATTGGCTTTCCACGGCCCGTTCCACGTTCACCAACCGGCTTCTCTTCGCCCTTCTTTTCAGGTGCTTGTGGATCAGTCTTGTCTGGCTCCGGCCGGACTCCAGGAACCTTCTCATCCGACTTCTTCACAGGGGCATTGTCATTGGACTTTGCCGGAGTTTTTTCGACTTTTTCAGCTGGATTTTCTGACGGATTCTCAGCTTTCTTTAACTCATCCACCACCTTCGCTCTGCCAGGCAATTCGACTTCCTGTGCCATACCAATTGGGTTCAACCACAATGTGGTGAGCAAAGTGATTCCAGCGAATACAACAACAACAAAACGCCCGAGATTCCGGCGAAAAATGAGATTCATGGTTTTCTTCCTTTAAGGTTTAAGACGTAAGTTCACTGCAGTGACTACAGACGGACATATGCCGCATCCGCACGGATCTGTGCAAAGGGTTGTCCTGCAGACAGCGTGTCCACAAGACCAACAATCCACCGGAAATCTCAGCCGCATCGGTGGCAGTTCCCACTCAGCAGCGAGAGAGAGAAACACCATGCTTAGGCAAGAGGAAAACGACGTTTCCATTCTCGGCATGGATTCACTTACTCAATCGACACATCCATTGGGCAGACAAAAGCGATGTCAAGTCAAACGCTGTAACAGCACCTGCCGAGCTTCCTGGGCGGCACGGTGGAATTGTCCAAGGCACCAAATCAGTCGAAGAGGATATCGGCTAACTTCAGGGGACCAGACTCTGTAACACCAGAGTGTTGACAACAGATCGCCACATCACCGCATGATAATAACCGGTACTGCAAACATTTCAATCAGGTTCATGTTCAATCTTCACGTCATCGTTTTTCGCATTCCACAACTCGTCATGGTGATGTCTAACATGCGGCAACCGGCAACCAAACTCCCCAGCTTGCAGGTTGGACTGAAATGCTCCCCGGATCCCGGACCGGCGGACATCGTGCCACGAGAGGCTGCAACAAGTTAACATCTTCGATCCCGGCATCGCTGCGACGGATCTGCCACGGCGACAGCAACCATTTTTCGGGCTCCGCGTGCATTGAAGTGCGCGGTGACATTTCTGCCGTCAATGGGCCAACGTTGATCGACGAAGTTGGTACTGCGATTGAGCCTGTAACGTTTGCGTTTGTCAGACGCCGAGACGGAGTTGGTCGCTCGAACGAAACGACTGGCGCCATTCCACTACTCTGGCGGCATCTCGTGCCATAACTCGTCGGCGCGAACGGGGCGGAGGGCTGAACTGTCTTTGGCGATGGACAGTTCGAGCAGCTGGTTGCCCTCGTCTTCGTAGAATTCAATCCGCAGTGGATGCAAACCGACGGCCAGATCAACCCAGCCAGTGCGAATTTGCGGGGCGTGATTGCCGCCGTTGTCGAGAACAAGGCGATTGTGGAGGAACAGTTTTGATCCATCGTCTGATTTCAATGCCAGCCGATACAGTCCGGCTTCCTTGATCTCCAGTAATCCTTCGATCAGCAATTCATAGTGTTCTTCTCGCGGCAGTCTTGGCGGAGTCGCCGTGACTTCGGGAATGATCATCGGTGGCCCGGCGGGGTGATTGTCGTCGCTCAGTGGATCAGAAACTCGCGGGTCAAAGGCCGCCACGCGACACTGCAATCCTGGTTCCGTCTTCGCAACTTCCACGGCGGGATGATGTTCACGCGGGGCGAGCTTGAGTGTTGCGGACAATTCCTGACCTTCTCGCTTGAGACCCAGTGTGATTTCCTGTTCCGGTCGCAGGTCGAAACGCATGAACTCCCAGTCCACCGGGTCGCGGAGCACGCGGCCGTCGATCGACACGATTACATCTCCGACGCGAACATCGCTCGCAGCGGCAGGCGAATTTGGTTCTACGCTGACAATTCGAACGTCGGCCGTTTGAGGATCGACCGCGATGCCGCTTACGTATCGGTGACGCAGTTCCGCATTCAGCATCTCAGACAGTGACAGACGAATCGAATCCGTCGGGACGGCAAATGCACGCCTTCTTCCCCACGAATGCTGGACGTCACAACGGCAATCTGCTGGCCGATGGCATTCACCAGCGGCCCGCCAGAGTTACCTGGATTGTTGGCCGCATCGAATTGAAAGAACTGGTTGAAGCCATTGGACGATTGAATCGCCAGTGACAATGCGTTGCCGCCGGAAATTCCGAGGGAACTGAGGATGCCCTGCGTGACCACGATTCCGCGTCCTCCGGGACTGCCGATATTCAAAACCGGTTCTCCCAGCATCACTTCGTTGGCGAGTCCCAGTCGAATAAACGCGGGCGGTGTTCCAGCCAGCGGGTATGTGGGTGAAGCGGGACGGTTGAATGCTTCACCGCCAAGTTTCAGCAGAGCCAGATCGAACTCCGGCATCGTCCCAATCAACTCGGCTCGCAGCGGAGGACGCCCGGTCAACAATACCACGTGATCCTTTCCCACAACATGACTAGCGGTGAGCACATAGCCACGCGGATCGATCACGGAACCACTGCCGGAACCCTGTCCACTTTCCGTTCGAACATAGACAACGGCCACGGCGGGCTGTACGTCTCGAATAATGCGGACGAACGGTGTTTCGCGGGGCGATGGCGCATCGTCAGCAAGCGCCGTGACTACTATGAAGGTGAGAATCAGAGCCGTTCGAAATGTGAGTGGCATTCTTTGGGGTAACTTGAAGAAGATGCATCAGGGACTGTCCAAGACTGATTCTAGCGCGATCAGCCCATGCACTACAAGCACGGTCGCCCGAGGGTCGCCAATTGCTCAGCATGCTCCTTGCCATTTGAGAGTCCGCCCATTATGTTTGCGTCGTCGGAGGATCGCTCTAGAGATTGCTGCTACTTTGAGGGTGGTAAGACAGGCTTCCAGCCTGTCTGTTTGCAGAAGACAGGCTGGAAGCCTGTCCTACTTATTTCTCAATCGATCCTGCGCTCAGGGGTTTCGAGTTGCGATCTCCAACCCCGGCCACCCAACCTGGCGAAATAGGATCCGAATCATGGCACAATCCAACCGGCAGCGACTTGCGCGATCATTTCTGCTTGTCGCAGCCGTTTTGTTGGTCGGCCATTTGCCGGCGGTTCATGCGCAGGCGAAGGCTCCGGGGTTGGGTTATGTCTATCCGCCGGTTGTTCGCGTGGGCGAAACGACGACGGTTCAGTTCGGTGGATTTGACTTCACCGTCGATATGCAATGGTTTGTTCACGACAAGCGTGTGCAACTGCATGCGGACGGGCCGCCGGGAGATTATCACCTGCCACCACCGCCATACTGGATTGGCCCTCGAACCGGCACAACGGCCTTGCCGATTCCTCGCGAAGTTCCTGGACGACTGACTGTTGATGCGGCAGTGCCGGAAGGAATGATCCGCTGGCAGGTAGCGAACGCCAATGGAGCGTCGGACACGGCTGTCGTTTTGATCAGTCGCGGGCCGGAGATCCTTGAGTCACGATCACGCGATTTTCCGCAACGGCTGCCGTCACTTCCGATTGGCGTCTCGGGCCGTCTGGCTCGGCTCACCGAAGTTGATCGCTATGAGATTGTCGCTGAACGGGACGGCATCGTCACTGTGGATCTGATGGCTTGCCGACTCGGGGCGGACATCAACGGCGTGCTCCAGGTTCACGACGTTGACGGAAAGCTGTTGGCCGATCTTGCTGACTCGTTGGGACTTGACGGCCGCGTGGCATTTGCCGCCGTCGCAGGCAAGACGTACACGATCAGTCTGCACGACGCGGATTTCCGAGGCGATCGCGCGTATGTGTATCACCTTGCGATCACGCAAACACCTCAGGTGATTGGTACTATCCCGGCGGCTGGGCAGCGAGGCGTATCGAACAGCGTGGAGTTTTTTGGTATCGGCATCGCCAGTGGCGCGGCGGTGATGGAATCCATCAGACAGGATGTCGCGTTTTCGACCGATGCCTCGCTCGCCACGCAGCAACTAACGCTTTCAACTTTCCTCGGCCAGACTGAGGTCCAGTTGTCCCTGAGTGACGTTCCCGAGCAAGCGTCGTCGGCAACAACTGGGATGCCGCAAGTGATGACAGTTCCGGGCGCGGTGACCGGGCTGATGCTGCCGGGCGAAGCCGAACGACGCTATCAATGGCAAGTCGAGAAAGACGAATACTGGTCGATCGCGGTTCAGTCACGAGCCCTCGATTCGCGGATGGACGTGGCGGTCGAAGTGCTGGATCCCGAAGGGAATCGTGTCGGTGACAATGATGATCTGCCGGGCACGACAGACGCCGGGCTCGAGTTCCAGGCAAAGGCAGCAGGGGAACATACGATTGTGATTCGCAACCTTTCGGCGTCTACTCAGCGATCAGCTTGCGAAGTCTCGATGGACGTTTATCGACTGCAGTTGCAGCGGACGCAGCCTGATTTTTCACTCACAGTTCCCCAGCGGGCCACGCTGGGACTCGGCGGCACGGCAGAGATTCCCGTGCAGGCAATTCGCCACGGCGGCTTTGCGGAGGTGATTCGTGTGTCAGTGGATGGCTTGCCAGAAGGTGTCAGCGTTCAGGGCGACGCGATCATTCCAGCTGGTGGCAAGGACGTCAAACTCAAACTGGAATCCACTACGAACGCGGCGGTCACGGCGCAGATGATGAAAATTTCCGGTATCGCGAAGGTCGGCGATTCGGAGATCACACACTTGGCGCTGGCGACTGCTGGGGGAAATCTGAGTCCCCGCAACTCAACTGAAAATTTGATTCCCAATGTGTTGCTGGCAATGACCATGACAGCACCTTTTGAGATTCAGGTCGTGGACCGTGAACGTCAGCACGATATGCCACGCGGAACGACGTTTCTTGCGGAACTCGATATCGTTCGCAACGCAGGCTTCACCGGCGAAATCAACCTGGAAATGACGGCTCAGCAGTCGCGGTATCGCTGCGGCATTCGCGGCGGAATTTTACCCGTTGCTCCAGGACAGACCAAGGCATTCTATCCATGTTTCATGCCTGAATGGCTCACCACTGATCTCACACGCAGAATCGTGGTCCACGGAGTCGCCGCGATCCCTGACCCAAAAGGCAACATTCGCTACGTCACCAAAGCCGGAGACGCCCGCATCACGATGATCATGGAAGGCGCGCTGTTGAAGCTGACTTCCGATGCATCGGAGTTGACGGTCATACCCGGAGCGACGTTCGAGATTCCCGTCTCGATTTCACGCTCCCCAAAACTGCCGCTGCCTGTCTCCGTCGAACTTAGCGTGCCTGACGAAATCCGGGGCTTGTTGCGATCGGAACCACTAACACTGGCTCCGGATCAGGATCACGGCATTCTAAACGTGAGCACCGAAAGTAACATCACGCTGAAGGGGCCGTGGATGTTCACGGTGACAGCCACGGCACTTCAGGACAACAAATGGCCCGTGATCTCACAGACGGACGTGCCCGTTGTGTTCGCGGTTCCGTGATGCTTATACTTCGCGCAGTGCGGATTGATGTCCTTGTTCCGAGGCTCCAGCCTCGCGAGATTGTCGCTGGAGGCAGGAGCCTCCCGTGCAGTGCGTTCCAGGGCTGGAGCCCTGGAACGAGAATTCGCGAATTGGGCGAGACCTGATTCTGTTCTACCACCGCTGAAAATCCCGTCGGCGGAGCGACGGGTGTACAGTACACCCGTCGCTCCGCCGACGGGAAAGCTCAGCGCCGCAAACTCGCCGGCATGCGGGATCGAGAAATTGATTTTGAACAGGTTCTCAGCATTCGAGCCTGCGATCAATTCGCGTCGATGCCGCAAGCTTCTTCCTTGAGCGACACCCGATCGAATTCCGGTTCGACGTCATGACGGCGGTTCAAACCGACCGACATGATGTCGATCGCATCTTCACCACTGCTGCAATAACGAGTCTCCGGAATCAAAGTGCTGGAGAACGTGTTCGTGCCTGTAATGCAGCCGGCGTTGATCGTCGCGACGACCCCTGCAAGCAACAACATGCTGTGCGTTTTTCTGAATGACATGTTTCTCTCCCTCGAAATAATTTTGACCAACTCCTGTATGTCCCTTATAAAAGGAATACGCGGAGAGTCGAAGAGATCGAGCGGAATTTTGAAACCTCTCAACGCTTTTTGGGGTGACGTGTGATCGCAGGAACGCAAACAAGTGTTTCTTTTGCCGTGGCAAATTCAGTCCGGCAATTGCTGCCGCTGTTGGGCAGGACGCATTTAGGCGTGCGGAAGAAACAGGATTACCAGGGATATCGCGTCGCCCAGGGAATCCGACCTGAGACAGGTCGGACTACGTAGGCAGATCTGTCCTCAGATCTGCTTCCTTTGGCGTGGTTCAGGCGCACGGGGACGATCGACCCAATGACTCGCCGATGGTAAATCCTTTCCTGCCGCTCGCCCTACGCGGTATTCAGCGAGACGGATCAACCATCGATCGCGTGAAATGCCGCAGACCTTCGAGCACCCCGCTGGTGGCGTGGTTTTCCGCGAGGAACAGTCGATCCGTCCAGCCCGCCCGGTCATGAGCTTGCCGCGCACTTTCAACTACGCTCGCTGCGGCATTGCCGACAACAATGGATCGGTAGCCGGATTGCATCGCGTCCAGATCGTTTCCAGAATCGCCGGCAAAGATGACTGAGTGCTGTGTCACGTTTTGTTCTCGACACCACCAGTCGAGCGCAAACGCTTTGGACACACCTGCTGGCAACAGGTCGATCAAGCCTTCTCCGCTGACCGGATCAATACTGCTGATGATCTGACAAGATTCGCTGGTGACACCAAGCTGCTCGCGAATCTGTGCCACGACATCATCCACGAGTTCCGCTGGTGCGAAAAAACTTGTCTTGAATCGTGTCTGATTCCGTGATGGTTGGCGTCGCAGTCCCCGGATGGAATCTGCCAGACTCAACAACACCTGTTGATCCACATCCTGCATGATCGAATGCATGACGTCAGCGTAGCGACTAACGGGTGCAAACGATCCGTCGATGCCGCGTTCATACGCCGACGTGCCGACATCGCACAGGATCCACTGCGGACTCGGCAAACTGTGTTCATCGATGGCATTCAGGACTGATGCAAAATGACGCCCCGTGACGAACACCAGCGTCATCTCGGAAGTCTGCAGAAGCTCGGCCAGGACAGGCAGGTGATCCCGGTTCTCCGCCCTGTGCGACAGCGGAATCAGCGTGCCGTCGAGATCCGTGGCCAGCGTTGTTCGGAGCGATCTGTCGAGCATTGAATCGCCGCCATCAGCTTCTGATCTTGTTGGTGAGTGCATTTTGCGTTGTTCCCTTCAGATTCGTTGCAGCCACAGGATTTCATACGGTCCCAGGTGCAGATCTTCTGACGTCGGCAGTTCTCTGGAGGTGATAGCATCTTTGAAGAAGCGTCCCAGTCCCGCAGTTCGCAGATGGTTGCCGGACAGGATGCATGCGTTTTCGTCAAAATTGGCGATAACGACGACTCGGCTGCCATCGTGGGACCTCACAAACCCAAGCACATGTTCGTTGTGTGGATCAAACAAATCCATTTGAGCCCCGTAGAACGCCGGGGTCGATTTTCGCAACGCAATCATTTTCTGCAGCGAACGATAGATCCGTTTGCGAATCGAGCCGCCCGATGACGTGATGCGTTCATCCAGGTCATCCAGGAACTCCCACTTCATTTTTGGGCGATGGACCCAGCGTGAATCACCCGCCTTCGCCGGATCTTTCACAAAATCGTAGTCGTTCAGCATTCCCCATTCTTCGCCCAGATAGATCAGTGGAATGCCGCCAATGCTCAGTGTCACACCGTGTAGCAGCAGGATGCGGCGAATGGCGAGTTCCTTCAGTCGCTCGTCATCTTTTTCAAACGCCTGTTCCAGTCCCGCCAGCGACGCCAGCGTGCCGGAAATCCTCATATCCCCGGTCTCAGCATTGTGCTGAAACGGAACGCCCCGCGCGAAGGAGCCAGGAAACTGCCCGGTGTAGAATTCGTTCAGGAAGCGGCGATGATCATATCCATTGATTCCAAGCGCCGCCGCGTCCGCGTCGTCGAACGTCCAACCAACGTCGTCATGGCATCGCAAATAGTTTACCCACGCCGTTCCGACCGGCAACTTGTAGCGATGACTCAGCGTCTTAACCAGTAACGCAACATGCCGCGTCGCGAGGGATTCCCAGAGCAACGCCATGAGTGTTGGGTTGTAGGAAATCTGACATTCTTCGGGGGCAATGTATTTGACGACTTCATCCGGATGCACAATCGCTTCCGAAAGAAATGCCATTGCCGGAGCCGAGATGCGAGTGACTAAATTGAACGCCCGAATCAACTGATGCGCCTCCGGGAGGTTTTCGCAATTTGTCCCCAGACGTTTCCAGATAAACGCCACTGCATCCAGCCTCAGAACTTCGACGCCCGTATTCGCGATGAACAGCATTTCTTCCGCCATCGCGCGAAACACGGCTGGATTGGGATAATTCAGATCCCATTGAAAACTGTTGAACGTCGTCCAGACCCAGGCGTGCATTCCGTCATGCCAGGTGAAATTCCCGCGACGGACGGTGGGGAATATCTCACGCAGTGATTTCTCATACTGATCCGGCCAGTGACGATCGGGAAAGATGTAATAAAACTGCTGGCACTCGCGGACACCGGACTGCGCCTGCTGAGCCCAGTCGTGGTCTTCGGACGTATGATTGAACACAAAATCCAGGACCAGTGAAATCCCAGCCGTCCGCAAGTCATCCGCCAGCATTCGTAAATCGTCAATGGTTCCCAACCGAGGATCAACAGCGCGATAGTTGCTGATCGCGTAGCCGCCGTCGCTGTCACCCGGGCGCACGGCAAAAAGCGGCATCAGATGCAGATACGTCAGCCCCAGTTCTTTGAAGTATCCGATGTGTTCGCGGAGGCGACCAAGGTTCTCGCTGAACAAATCGACGTACAGAGCGCCGCCTGTGAGTTCCTGTGACTGAAACCAGGTGGGTTCGTTGATTCGCTGTCGATCCAGTTGATGCAACGTCACTGGGCGATCCCGGTGGGCTCGCGCCGCCGTCAGCAGGATTTGTTCGAGGTGATAGAAAAAATCGTAGCGCGCACCGTACAGCTGGAACAGCAGCGCGAACAGATCCGGCCAGTGCGACTGGAGTCGGTTCAGAAATTCATGCCGCCATTGGTCGTCGGTTTCCACCTGCCAGACAGACTCAATTCGCGGCAAAATGCGCTGCAGCGAAAGTTGAGCTTCGAAGGCAATGTCACCGCCCAGACCGTCGTTATTCATTCCAGTCATTGGGGATAACAATATCATTCAGAAAGTTGTAATAGTGAATGCCTTCCAGGATACCGGCGGCGTGGGAAGCGGTGGCAAAATAAATACGATGTTGTTTGCGAAGCGATTCGAGTTCAGGGCTGTAATTGCCCACGACAACTCCCAGTGTTTTCCCCAGCAGCATCCCCGCGTCGTTGCCAGAATCACCAGCGACCAGCACGTGTTCCGGACTGAACCCCCACTTCCAGAGCAGATGTCTGAGCGAAAGATCACTTCCGCCGCGTACCGGAATGATGTCCAGGAACATTCCCAGGGACAGCACGACTTTGGCACGCAATCCGGCTGCCCGCAACAACTTTCTGATCTCACCCATTTTGGGGGCGACTTCCGTGTCCACTTCGTAGCACACTTTGTAGTCTGACTGATGCTCTTCGTCCTGCCGAAACATTCCCGGCAGATCGTCGAGCACCCTGCGAACTTCGTCCGGTTGCCATGCCTCCGCAATCTGCTTTTGCCATGACAAATCCGGAGTCAGATTCTGTCCATAGTGTAGCTGAGTCCCGGAGTCAGTGGACAGGACGTCTGGACGCGGCAAGCCCAATTCTTCCATGAATTTCAAGGTACTTTTTAGTGTCCGTCCGGTGGCAATCCCAAACCCAATCTTGTCCGAATTCTTCAGCAAGTCGAGGAGTTCGGCCAACGATTTGTCGTCGCCCGTCAACGTGTTGTCCAGATCGGTAATGATGAGCCGATCAAATTCCGGCAGTTGTCGACTGCTCGTTCGCTGCAGAGCTGCTGGCGCTTCGGCGTGCTTCACGATATCCACGATGTCGCGCAGGTAACGATCGGCGTGCATTTTCCACGTGTAGAATTCATGAGCGCCCCGGCAACCATTGGCTGACCATTCGTCCCAGTGCGCCGGTTCATTCAACACGCGGAGCAAAGCGCGCTCGATTCCCTTGTCGTCGAGTGGATCGATCAACAATCCATTTTGGCAGTTGGCGATGATGTCCATTGGGCCGCCATCGTTCGTCGCAACGACAGGCAGTCCGCTTGCAGCGGCTTCCAGCAGAGTCAGACCAAATGGTTCCGTGAGCGCGGGGTTAACGAATACACCTCGCTGATGTGCGGCGAGCCGATACAACTCCGCGACATCCGAAGGCAGGTGCGACTTCGGATAGGCGACCAGACCATACAAATCATATTTATCGATCTGATGCAAAACGTCGTTCAGTACTGCCTGCTGAGCTTTGGGAAGTTCCTTCAAATCCTTGCGAGTCCCCATGATCAAAACGAGATTTGCGGCCTCCTGAAGCAACTCACTTTCACCGTACACACGAACCAACGTCGCCAGATTCTTCCGTTCGTCGGGCCGACACATCGCCAGGATGAAAGGCTTTTCCGGCTTCCTGAGAAACCAATCCAGTTCGTCCGCAATTGCCGGTCTGGTCCAGTCACTTTGCACGGGGTGAAACGCAGCGAGATCGACGCCAGGTGGAATTACCTCCATTCGGTCTGGCTGATAGTGATCATACAACTCGTACTGTTGTTCGACTTCCTGATTGGTGCTGGTCACGACCATCGCCGCTGTTTCGAGCGCCGTTTCTTCACCTTCCACGCGGGTCAAAAAACGATATTTCTTTTCCAGTGACTTCAGGTCGTCCTCACCGAGCAGCATTCGTTCGCGTTTCACGCGCCCCAGCGAATGCCCCGTGAACACGAACGGAATGTGCAGCAGTCGAGACAACTGCGCTCCAGCAAAACCTGCGTCGGCGTAATGTCCGTGAATCACATCCGGCAGGCCGTGCTTGCGAAAATGCACGAGCATCTGGTCGATGAAAAATTCCAGATAGGGCCACAGCGACTCCTTTTTCAGGTAGCGCTTCGGCCCAAACGGGATGCGGACCAGTTTGGCGTTTGGGCCGATCTGTTCCTCGAGTTGCCCGTATTGTGGATCGACGCGAGGGTCCAGCACCTGGCGTGTGATGAGTTCCACTTCACGCACTTCACTGTGTCGGCCCAACTCCCCGGCCAGTTCCAGCACATAGCGAATCTGACCGCCGGTGTCGGCATCGCGCCCCAGTTCAGGTTCCTGTACCCGAATCAGCCCATGCAGGCTGATCATCGTGATTTTAAGACCATTGCCTGCAGACTTCTGGCGCATGGTTTCCTGTCATCCAATTTGGAGTGTACTGAATGGTGGTCCCGCTGCGGTGCGGGGCAAATAACAGCGAGCTGCAAATTTCGAAAATCGCTTTCAGGCTGTTGACTTAATGAGCGCCCAATGGCACTCGATTTGGGTGAATCACGAAGGTACGACAGGCTTCCAGCCTGTCGAATCGCGTTCATTGACAGGCTGGAAGCCTGTCGTACTTTCAAATCGAGTGGCATTGGGCTAGCGCCTTGCCGCTCACGATTCTGGATTAAATCAACAGCCCACTTTAGTCGATGGGATGCAGCCGCGACGCGGAATTCGTCCGGAAGACGAAATTGCGTGGCCAGCAGTATCGCAGATCTTCGATCAACCTGCAAATTGCCTCTGAAGCCGTTGTGATTGCGATTCAGTCCTGCTGAAAATTTCAGGAGAACGATCTATGACGAACGCAGAGAACGCAACCACAACGCCCGACGGAACTGCGACCGCGAGTCAAACCATCGCCATCTCCGGAGCCTCTGGCATGGTGGGCACCACGCTCTCCGATGTGCTGCGTCATTCCGGTCACTCAGTGATCAGCATGAGTCGCAAAGTGAGCGATTCAGACAACAGCAGCATTGTGTCGAATCCCGCCAGCGGCCTGAAAACCCCAACTCAGCTCGAAGGTGTTGGCACCGTCATCCATCTCGCTGGTGAAAACATCGCCGCAGGACGTGCGACGCTGCCTCTGAACAAGATGCGAACGCTGGCAAACATTCCTGGAATCAGTTGGTCGGAGGAAGATGT
>Ga0138256_10004512_pt1 | contig 14796 bp, 18 predicted proteins | sample KNB2016incub_MG_FD_105486 | JGI IMG/M metagenome (GOLD analysis project Ga0138256, IMG submission 105486) | Active sludge microbial communities from wastewater in Klosterneuburg, Austria - KNB2014incub_MG | ecosystem: Engineered > WWTP > Activated sludge > Unclassified | place: Austria... | reverse complement strand
GCCTGCTTCGCGCCGGTGTTGTCGGCGATGTCGAGATACGTTTGTTGCTGAATCATGACTGCACTCTTTACTCAAGTGGCCAGTGACCAGTGGTCAGTGTCCAGTTGTTTTCAACTTCAGTTACCCGACATCCTCATACTTTCAAATCACTCGGCTCTTCGGCCTTGACCGGAGCGCCCTGACGTTCGACCACTCGCAGCAGACGATGATGCTTCGTCTTGCTGATCGGGCGGCATTCTGCGATCTCGACCACATCGCCTGCCTGGGCTTCGCTCTTCTCGTCGTGCACCTGGAGCAGCGAGCGACGCAGGAGGTACTTGCCGTACTTCTTGTGCTTCTGCAGGTACTCGAGTTTCACTTTGATGGTCTTGTTGGCCTTGGCGGTCTCAACAACACCCCGCAGCGTGCGGAGCTGGGCTCGATCTTCTTTTTTGGTTTCAGTGGCCATGTGTTTCGTTGGTCGTTAGTCGTTAATCGTTGATCGAAATTACTTCGATGCCTTTGTCGCCGGTTTCTTGGCTCGTGTTGTTGGCTTCTTCTCGGTCTTTTCAGTCTTCTCTGCCTTCGGAGCAGCCTCAGCCTTTGGAGCTTTGACCTTCTTGGGCGCGGCTTCCTTCTTCACAGACTTCTCAGCCTTCACTTCGCCGTTCGAAGTTCCCGCCAAGGTTCGCTGACCGAGCAACGTATAGAGCCGAGCGATCTCATGACGGATCTTGGTGACCTGCCGCGGATCTTCCAGCTTCTGCGTGACGGCCTGGCTTCGGAGCGCGAAGAGCTGCTTCTTCTTCTCTTCGAGTTCCTGCGTCAGAGCTTCGGTGTCTTTTTCGCGAAGTTCTTTGATTGCGTTCTTCTTCATTTCAAACTCCAAACCAACCGGACTTCATTTTCTATAGATCAGGCGACCGCCAATCACGCAACCGTGTGTCGCTTCGCAACGAAACGCGTACGGACTGGCATCTTGTGAGCCACGCGGGCAAGTGCTCGCTTGGCGACTGCTTCATCCACCCCGCTGATCTCGAAAAGGATCGTGCCGGGTTTGACGACTGCTGCCCAGTATTCCGGTTCGCCTTTGCCAGAACCCATTCGAACTTCGAGCGGCTTGGACGAAACGGATTTCTGCGGATAAATGCGACGGAACAGGCGACCCGTTCGACCGATCGCATGGCTGACCGCAACGCGGGCAGCTTCGAGCGTCTTGGCCGGAATCCATGCGGATTCGAGCGACTGCAGCCCGTACTCGCCGTACGCGACGTAGTTGCCGCGCGTGGCGTTGCCCTTCATCTTGCCGCGTTGGCTTTTTCGAAACTTCACTCTCTTGGGCATCATTGGCATGGCTGCACCTCAATCTTGGTCGGCGGTCTGCGGTCAGCAGTCGGCGGCCAAATTTTCGATCATCAATTCAAACAACATCCTCAAACATCCATTGCTGCCGACCGTCGACTGCCGACCGCCGACCCATCCAAACTCATCGACGTCCGCGACGCACTGGGCCGCCTGGACGTACTTCTGTGTCGTAAACCTGATCTTCGTCGCCCTTCATGCCGCGATAAATCCAGGTCTTCACGCCGATTGTTCCGTACGTGGTCTTGGCAACTGCGTAGCCGTAGTCAACGTCAGCCTGGAGCGTGGTGAGCGGGACGCTGCCCGACACCGACTTTTCCGATCGAGCGATTTCCGCTCCACCGAGACGGCCACTCAGGTTGATTCGAATTCCCTTAGCGCCTGACTGCATCGTTGCATCCATGCGCTGCTTCATCACACGACGGAAGCTCGCACGACGCTTGAGCTGTTCGGCGATACCTTCAGCAACCAACTGGGCGTTCAAGTCCGGGTTCTTGATTTCGATGACCTTCACCGGCGCGATTTTGCGATGGATCAGATCTTCGAGACGTTCACGCAGGCGATCGACGTTTTCACCCTTCGGTCCGATGACAAGACCCGGACGAGCGGTCCTGAGTGTCACGGTCACTTCTTCACGGGTGCGCTCAATAAGGATTTCAGCAACGGCGGCGGGCTGGGGAGCGCGATTCAGCTCCTTGTCGATCAGCGCACGGATCTGGTAGTCCTCGATGAGGAACTGGCCATACGCATGCTTCGGAGCAAACCACTTGCTCTTCCAGTCTTCGCTGATGCCGACGCGGAAGCCGATTGGATTTACTTTTTGACCCATAGTTAATCTCGTTCGTGGTTAACTTACTCGGCTTCCTTCTTTGACTTCTTCGCCTTTGGCTTCGCTTCCGCTTTGGGGGCTGGCGTAGCTTCGACGGTTTCCTTCTTCTTGGATTCTTTCTTTGGCTTCTTTTCAGCCTTTTCCGGCACGGCATCGACACTGACGACCAGATGGCTGGTTCGCTTCATGATCGAGTGAGCTTTGCCGCGGTCTTTCGGCTGGAAACGCTTCATCACTACGCCAGCATCAACGCGGGCTTCGGTCACGACGAGTTCATCGCGCGTGTTGGCTTCGGTCTGCTCGTTGAAGTTGGCGACGGCCGATTTGATGACCTTGCCGATCATGACGGACGCGCGCTTCTTGCTGAACTGAAGCACAGCCATCGCATCATCGACCTTGCGGCCACGGATCAAATCCATGACCAGCGCGGCCTTGCGCGGTGCGATGCGAGCGTGACGGTGGATTGCGGTTTTCATTTCTATAGCTCGTTAGTCGTTGCTCGTTAATCGTTAGTCGAATTGACGACTCACGATTAACGACTCATGACGAACGATTCCTTACTTAGCTGCATCCGCCGCGGTCTTGGCGCGGTGTCCTTTGAACGTTCGCGTCGGCGAAAATTCACCGAGCTTATGTCCGACCATGTCTTCGACGACGTACACCTTGATGAACTTGTTGCCGTTGTGCACTTCGAAGGTATGCCCGACGAACTCGGGAATAATCGTGCATGCACGCGACCACGTCTTCATCACCAGCTTCGCCCGACGCTCGTTGAGCTGAGAAACTTTTTTGAAGAGCTTCTCATCGACGAAAGGGCCTTTTTTTGAACTTCGGCTCATGTTCTATAGTCGGCGGTCGGCGGTCGGCAGTCGGCAGTCGTGCCGGACTTACTTTCTCGCTTGATTCCGACTCCTCATCTTTGTTTCAGTCACTGGCGATTGCTGTCGTAATCTGCACCGCAGACTGCCGACCGCTGACCGCCGACCACTTACGCTTTCACCGTCTGCGGACGCTGTTGGAATTTGCCCATTTTGCGACGACGCAGGATGTATTGTTCGGACAGTTTCTTCGACTTGCGGGTGATGCCACCCTTGGCCGGAACGCCCGTTTTGCTGACCGGATGACGACCGCCGTTCGAGCGGCCTTCACCACCGCCGAGCGGGTGATCGATCGGGTTCATCGCTTTCGCACGTGTGTGCGGGCGAACGCCGCGATGTCGATTTCGACCGGCCTTGCCGATGCTGACGTTGATCCAGTCGCTGTTGCCGAGCTGGCCGATCGTCGCGCGGCAGGCGCTGAGCAGGCGGCGAATTTCACCACTGGGCAGCGTGACGACTGCGTAGTTGCCTTCTTTTGAATTCAACTTTGCAACCAGTCCAGCCGACCGAACCAGCTTGCCGCCCTGGCCGGGATTCATTTCGATGTTGTGGATGTCGACACCTGTCGGGATCGCCGACAGCGGAAGCGAACAGCCGATTTCGAACGGGGCAGTCGTGCCGCTCATCACCTTCATGCCGACAGTCAAACCCTGTGGGGCGAGGATGTAGGCTTTTTCACCGTCACTGTACTTGAGCAGCGCGATGAAAACCGAGCGATTGGGATCGTATTCGATCGCGGTCACTTCGGCTTCGATGCCGTCTTTGTTCCGCTTGAAGTCGATCATGCGGTACAGCTTCTTATTGCCACCGCCGCGATGCTTCGTGGTGATGACGCCATGATGGTTGCGACCGCTTGGGCGGCGCATTCCAAACGTGAGCGACTTTTCCGGCTCGGTCTTGGTGATCACCGCTTTGTAGTCGATGACGCTACCGTGGCGGCGGCCAGCCGAGGTCGGGTTGTAATATTTGATCGGCATTGCAAATCTCGTTTCAGTCAGTCAGTCAATCAACCGACACTTCTCAATAGTTCAACTCGATCAGAACAACTCAATCTTGGAATCTTCATGCAACTTGACGATCGCGCGTTTGTAGTCGCTCTTCTTCGTCCAGCCCGACTTCGTGCGACGCGGCTTGCCTTTGCGAACCAGCGTGCGGACGTCGACCACTTTCACGTTGTACAGCTTTTCGATCGCGGCCTTGATATCGGGCTTTGAGGCCGAATCGTGGACACGGAACGAATAGGTATTTCGATCGGACTGTTGAGCGGTGCTCTTTTCAGTCACGAGCGGTTCGAGGATGAGTTGTGTTGCGTCCATCTGTCTTATCCGTTCCTACTTACTTCTATAGTTCGCTCATCAAACCAAGAACCTCGTCACCCCTTAAATTGGGGCCACGAGGTTCGTCGTCATCCAACCAGCTTGTTAAGTCCGTCTTTCGTAATCAGCACTTTGCGATTCTTCAGGATATCCCACGCATTAAGCTGACCGACGGTGGTAACCGTCATGCGGTGGATATTGCGGGCGGCACGGTACATGTTCGCATCGTGTTCCGGCAGAGCCAGAACGCACGAACGATCGATACCGAGCGCCTTGACGACTTCCGCCATGAGCTTGGTCTTGGGCTGCTTGAGTTCGACACCGCTGACGACTTTGACTTCGCCGGCTTGAAGCTTGGCGAGCAAGGCGTTGTCCCGCGCGAGGCGACGCGACTTGACGTTCATATCAAGGCGATGATCGACCGGGCGCTTCTGCTTGGCATGGCCACCACCGACGCGAACCGGCTGGCGGATCGAACCCTGGCGGGCGTTGCCTGTGCCCTTTTGCTTGTAGATTTTGCGAGTCGAACCTTCGACTTCGCCACGAGCCAAAGTCTGGTGTGTGCCTTGACGCTGAGCGGCCTGGTAATAAACGACGGCCTGCTTCAGCAGCGCGTTGTTGATCTTGCCGCCGAGCTTTTCCGGATCGATCGAGAGCTTCTCGATCTCTTTGCCGCTCTGATTGTAAACTGGAACCTGAATCATGATTCACCTTCGAAACTTAAGTTGATCTCTATCTATCTCTATAGTTCGAACTCAACTTATTTCTTCGAAGCCTTTCTTGATTGAGTGATGACCAGTAAAGAACCATTCGCGCCCGGAAGCGCACCTTTGATGATCAGCAGACCGTTTTCCGCATCGATCTTCACCAGCTTGTGGCCGATGGCGGTCGTGCGTTCACCGCCCATGCGGCCGGCCATGCGGAGACCTTTTTTCGGCTTGCCGCTCTGACCGCGCCACGTTGCGTGCGATGCGATCGAGCCGGGCGAACGGTGCTTGCGTTCGCAACCGTGTGACGCGGGCTGACCACCGAAGTGGTGGCGCTTCATCGCGCCCTGAAAGCCCTTGCCTTTGCTTGTGCCGACGACGTCGACCATGTCCACACCTTCGAAGATGTCGACCTTGATGACGTCGCCCTGCGTTTTGTCAGTCGAATCGACCCGCACCTCGCGGAAGAACCGCTGGGGAGCGGCGCCTGCTTTGGCGGCGTGGCCGATTTCGGGGTACGTGCTCGACTTGGCGCGAATCTCTTCGAAACCAAGCTGAACAGCGCTGTATTTGTCTTTGCCGTCGGCCTTTTTGACCATCGTGACGACGCATGGGCCGGCCTGAACCAGCGTGACGGGGACGAGTACGTCGCCGTCGTAGATGCGCGTCATGCCGACTTTCTTGCCTAACAATGTCGGTGTCATTCGCTTACCAGACAGAGCAGTCAGCCGTGGCTGCCAATGGTTTCCCATCGAGACCACTACCGAACCTGTTGCCTGCTCCTGACTCGGACGAATCCAAGATTCGTTCGAGAGACAGAGACTCTTCCGATTCGTGATTCCCGAATTCACTTCGGGATCAAGCGTTCTTGGATGAACGCCACGAACCGGATCAACCACAAACCTCTCGAAATAAGAGGCTTAAAAGGCTGAAGGGTGACTTAAAACTCAGCTGGACGAATCCAGAATAAGCTCAAGCCTTGATTTTAACAAACACGCCCGCCGGCACAACAAGCCGGTTGAGCGCTTCGACCGTACGGGCCGTGGGTTCAAAGATGTCGATCACACGCTTGTGTGTACGCATTTCAAACTGTTCGCGGCTCTTCTTGTCGATGAACGGGCTGCGGAGCACGGTGTAACGCTCGATTCGCGTTGGCAGCGGGATTGGGCCGCAGACCCGCGCGTTGGTGCGCTTGGCGTTCTCAACGATCTCCTTGCAGGAGCTGTCGAGGGCGCGGTGGTCGTACGATTCCATCCTAATGCGAATGCGATCCATAAACGTTTTCCGTCTCTGCACGAAGTCCGTAAAACCGCCTCCTTCGATGAGGCGAGTCGAGTACCTTAGCAATCCCGCCAGCACTGTCAAGGATTGGATTCGAGGACTGACAGAATTAGTCGAAAGCCTTTAGCCACAGTTATGATGCCGAAAGTGGCTTCATCCCCGCACGCACAACCCGTTTGCCGGTTCGAAGACGCGCTCGATGTGATCTACACGCTGCGTTCGAACAGCCACGTTGCGTACTTTGCCGGCGGGTGTGTGCGAGATCGGGTGATGGGTTTGCCGTCGAAGGATTGGGATGTTGCAACCGATGCCGAACCGAGTCGTGTGCGACACTTGTTCAAAAACACGCAGGCGGTCGGTCAGGCGTTTGGCGTGATTCTGGTTCGACATAATCAAAGCACGATCGAGGTCGCCACGTTTCGGTCGGACGGCGCGTACGACGACGGGCGCCGACCAAACTCGGTGAAGTTCGTCAATGCCGAACAGGATGCCCAGCGGCGCGATTTTACGATCAACGGATTGTTCTGGGATCCAATCGAGGATCGCATCATCGATTACGTCGACGGCGTTCGTGACATCAATTCGAAAATCCTTCGCGCGATTGGCTCAGCCGATGTGCGCTTTTCGGAAGACTATTTAAGAATGCTGCGCGCAGTTCGATTTGCTGCGCGGTTGGATTTGACGATCCATCCCGACACGCGCCGCGCGATTGAGGCGAATCGGCATTCGCTGGTGGGCATCTCGCCCGAGCGCATCGCTGACGAGCTTCGCACGATGCTGTGCGCGATCACGCGCGATCAATCACGAAGACTTTTGAACGAACTTCGATTGATGCCGATCCTGATGCGATTTCTCGATGCAGGCGCGAGCGAAGCGAATTCGCGCGATGGCGCGATCTTTGATGGCCTCGCGCCGCGACGCGCGATCGGATTCGGTTTGGTGCTGGCCGCGTTGATCGTCGACTGGCGCGCCGCGAGGTCGAACGCCGATCCTGCTTTGTTTCTCACCGAGAACGCCGCGCGGCTAGCAGTGAGCGCGATGCGAAAATCGCTGCGCATCAGCAATGAGGAATCCGACGAACTGGCCGGCGTCACCGAGTCGGCGCACCTGCTCAACGACGCTTTCCCGCGAGTTGCCGTCCTCAAGCGATTTCTCGCCAGGCCGTTTTCGAACGAAGCGCGATTGCTGCTGAATAGAATTTCCCAAGCTGGCTGGCATCAAGAACGAATCGTCAGGCTCGAAGCCGCGTTCGAATCCTTCGATCCGAACACTGTCGCGCCGATACCACTATTAAATGGTGATGATCTCGTCTCGCTCGGCTACTCGCCCGGCAAGGCGTTCAAGATTGTTCTGGATTTCATCTACGACGAGCAGTTGGAAGATCGCGTGTCGACAAAAGAGCAGGCGATCGATTTGGCGCGAAGCGAATACCCCAAAGTCGAATCCGCGCAAACTCGCCCTGCCTGATTGAAACCCCCGACTGAAACGTAGTCAGTGCGATGAATCCCAATCAATCGTCGGGTCTTTGTAATCGTGTGGATCGGACGGAAGTGATGCGATGATTTCATCAAGCATCTGCGTCGTCACGTTTTCGTAGAGCGTTTCGTTCAGCCCGACCACCGGTGCCGTTCCACACGCGCCGAGACATTCGAGTTCCACCAGCGTAAAGCGTTTGTCGTCGGTCGTCTCGCCCGGTTCGATGCCGAGCTTTTTCGTCAGGTGATCGGTCAGTTCTTTCGTGCCACAACACTTGCCCGGCTCGGCATAGCTCATCATCTCACACGCGAAACTTCGGCAGACCTGGAAGAGATATCCGCCGCGCGGCTTGAGCCAATACTCTTCGTAAAAGCTGGCGGTATCCAGAACTTCGGCAGCGCTGATTTCCAGAAACGCTGCGACCTCATCGAGCGCCTGCGGGGGAATCCAGTTGTACTCGTGTTGGATCGCGTGCAAGGCCGGCAGCAACACCGCCCGCTTCGTCGGATAGCGAGGGAAATATCGCTCGCTCAGATAAGACTTCATCTCGTGAGTCAACACCGGCGAGCCGTCGGTCGGGACGGGCTTCTGACGATTTTCTGCGAGCCATGCCATTTAAATAGTGTATAGCGACTGGCGACTAGCGACTAGATCGCGGCGTCACTCAACATTCAGCGTCGAAAGATACCCATCCAACTCCGCCTGCTTCGCCGCGCGTAGTTCTTTCAGCGTTTCGTTTTTGTTGCCGAGGTCATCGACCTGAGTCTCCTGCGCGTCGAGCTTCTTGAGCAGACGACCGTAGAGTTCGCTGTTGCGGTCGACGGAATTCATGTTTGAGCGGATGCGATTCTGGTCGTTGTTGATCTCCTGTAGCTTCTGTTGATTCGCCTGGAGCTGGCGATCGAAATTGACCAGCTCGTTGCGCAGGTCGATTGCTTTCTTGAGCGCGTCCTTCACGCTCTGCGGGATCGCGCCGTCGCGCATGAACATCGCCATCGCGTCGGAATCCATGTTCGTCATCATCAACCGCTGGCTGGTGATGATCTGCTGTTTGCTCACGAGCTGCTGAGCTTTCTTCGGTTCGAGCTTGAGTTCGAATCGATAGATCGCGTCGGTTTCTTCGATCGGTTTCGGTGAGTCGATGAGTTTCCATTGCTGGCGTTTGGGTTCTTCGATCACGAGCGTCTTGGCTTTATCGGATTTGTTTTCGATGTCGAACGTGTGCGTGTAGACATTTTTGTTGGTGATTTCCAAAACACCTTTCACGATCTTTCCGGATTGAATCGAAGCATCGTTGCCGGTCTTGTCCGCATCGACGAGTACATCGAGATCGATGCCGTAACTGATCAGGCGAGTCTGACCGGGCGGGACGTTGTTGATCTGCGCATCACCTGCGTAGGTTCCATCCAGCACGGTGATGGGGCCCTGCAGCAGGTGCTTGCCGGTGTTGTTGTTGATCCGCGCGCCACTCAACGGATGACGCGCGAGGACGTTCTGGTTGAAGATCGAGACGCGCGTGACTTCGATCGGATCGGTGATGATCGGGATCATCGCACTGGATTGGCGGGCAAGGGTGACGTCTTTGACGTTGTATTCGAAGAGTTCACCGAGCGCGCCGGCGGAGGCTTGGGCGGTGATTGACGCGTTGCTGAATTTGAATTCTGTGGCTTCCAGCCCATCAGCATCGTCGGTCGGCAACATGGCTGAGTCGTTGTTATCAAACGAGGATGACATTGCCGCAGGAGCAGGAGCGCCCCTCGCGCTGCGAGCCATCTTCTTCATATCCACTTGCTCCCGCGCCTCCGCATAAGTCTGCGGCGTTAATCCTTCGAACAATTCCAGACGTGCTTCGGGCCGTTGCAGGTACATCGGGTCGTATAGATTCATCACGAAACTGAGTGGCCGTCCGCTCACGAGCGACAGGTTGATGTTGTTCCAATCCGTATCCGTCTGATTCTCAACGATCGCCCAGCCTTGAAGATTGCTCTTCGATTCCGCGTTGGCGGCGTCTCCCATCATCAACCGATAGCTCGTCTTCCACACCGGTGTTTCGACGACGTAGCCGACACGCACGCGTCGATCGCCGTCCCCTTTAAAATCGATCGTCACATTCTTCTTGTCGTTGTTCCGCGCTGCCGACATCGCAGCCAGCGCCTTGTTCAATTCTTCCTGCAGTTTCGGATCGGTGAGCGACATCTTCTGCGCATCATCAATCGCAATCGATCGAATACCGGCGGAAGTGACGAGATTCACCACGACGTAATCAATCGTCGTCTCACCGGCCGCTCGCTTGCGCCCTTCAATGCCGAGGATCGTTCCGGTGATCGTCTCGCCCTGCACCGTCACGCTTAATTCCGATCCGCGCAGCTGACTGAGCAATCCGGAGATCGTTGGCGATTGACTGAGATCAACCTGAAAACCTCGAAGCGTTCTGCCGAGTGGATCGTTGGCTGGATAGGTCACCGTGCCGATCTGTCCCCCATCAAGATCCTGAAGCAGCAAGCTCTTCAACACGTCATTGATCTGATCGGTCTGGAAATTCAGCACGCTGGTGCTGGTGCCCGATACGCTTCCCGAATGTTCGAAGAATCCGACTCCACTTGAAAAGAGAGAGACGTGGGTCACGGGGATTTCGGTTGGGGCGTTTGCCGCGCGTTCTGTTGGTTCGACTTGGGCCATCAACGTGGATGATAGCGCAATGACTGCTAAAGCAGTCATCGCGGAATTCAGAATCGGATGAGTTCGTGCGCGCATGATGATTCCCTCCAAAAATTTCTGTCGTAGGGTGGGCTTCAGCCCACCGCTTGCCTCGGCGTCGGTGGGCTGAAGCCCACCCTACACATTCTTCGACACCTATCGATCGCCAAAGTTCCGAAGAATCTTTAAAGAGCCGCGCACGCAGTGAGCGGGTGACGCTCAATCACGCACACTCCGGTTACGTCGTGCGCGGCTCCTTAAACTGTCCACGACCAACTAACCACTGGCCACTAACCACTACTTTTTCTTCTTATGATAATGCCCATTCTCACAACTGATCACGAATCGTTCGAGGCAGGCTTTCAGGTCTTCCCATTTGTCTCGAATGTCTTCGGCTTCCTTCGGATCGATGTATGGATCGTCAGTGGTGCTGGCGGTGATTTCGTCGAGGAGCGCGCTGAACGAGCGGAACATCATGCGGGTTTCGTCGTAGATGTGTTCGTCCACGCTCTTGCGGATATCGGGCACGGGGTTGCTCACGAAGAACCCATCCGCTTCGTTGCAGAGCCAGCGAATGATGCGGATGTCCTTGGTCATCATGTAGACATCGCGCACACGATCGAGCGGATTTCTCGCGCCGGACTGGTCGGGATCATCCAGGCTCGATGACGGCTCGCACCACTTGTAGACGAGGGCTTGAGAGACTTTGAGAGACGACGCGACCGCTTTTACGCCGGGTTCGTTGATCGCTTCGCGCAGGACTTCGTGGGATTTCATGGCCGCCATTATAGACGATCGCATTTTTTGGAACACTCTGGGCGGCGATATGTAGTATGTGGTTTGTGGTTTGTGGTATGTGGGACGGAGACAAATTTTTCTGGTCTTTTCCTACACACCACGCACCACATACAACATACCAATCCAGAAATGTCCCAAACCCGCAAACAAATCGAAGCCGCTCTGACCGAAGCGGGGTCACACCCTCGCAAGCAGTTTGGGCAGAATTTCATGGTCGATCAGAATCTGGTCCGGCTGGTTGCGCAGGCTGGGGAGCTTTCGCGCGACGATGTTGTGATTGAAGTCGGGCCGGGTACGGGGACGTTGACGGAGGAGTTGTTGGAATTGGCCGGACGCGTGATTGCTGTGGAAATCGATCGTGATCTGGCTTCGATGCTTCGGAAGAAATTTTCCGATCGAACTAATTTCGAATTGATCGAAGGGGATGCGCTGGACGGGAAACATGCGATCAATCCCAAGTTGATCGAACTTCTGGGTGCCACGGTCGGTACTCCGCCCGTGCCGCTGGTGCCAATCGTGCGCGATTCCGAGACCCACGCACGGACGGAGTACCGTCCGTGGCACCCGGATTTGCGATTCAAACTCGTTGCCAATCTTCCGTACAACATCGCATCACCCCTCGTCATCGAGCTGCTCACCATCGGCTGCGAATTGCTCGCGTTCACGGTTCAAAAGGAAGTTGGTGAACGGTTGAAATCGCAGCCGAACACCGATGGATACGGCCCGCTCAGCGTGATGGCCCAGCTGCTCGGCAGCGTTGAAGTCTTGCGCACGCTCCCGCCGAGCGCGTTCTGGCCGCCACCGAAAATTGATTCAGCGCTCGTGCGAATTCGCGCTCACAAAGAAATCCCGCTCTCGCGAAATCAGGTCGCTTCATTCAGCCAGTTCATCCATCGACTCTTTTCATATCGACGGAAAACACTTCGACGGGCGCTGATCGAAAGCGATATCAACGCCGACATCGTTCTGGAAAAAACAAAGCTCGATCCAAGTTGTCGAAGTGAAACGCTCACGCTGGATCAGCTTTTGGCGTTGTTCGCAAACTCGACCACAACGCCCACGGCAGACAGATGACCGCGCCCAGTACGCCGATGAACTGAACCATGTAAAGTTTCGTCGAAGTGCGATGCCAGAAGTCGAAATCGTCGCTGCTCGACATGCCCGCTTCGCGCAAGGCGTTGATCTGCGGGGTGACAATTCCGATCGAAATCCCCGCGAAGATCAGGCCGATGACGACGAGCCCGCTGATCACAATCGGGCCGAGCGATTTCGAAGTCGCCTTCCACATCAAGCTCGAAACCACAGCAATAATCCCCAGCGCCAGATGCACCGGCTCGCTCACATTGAACAGTGCCGGCGCGCCCTGCATCGCCACATCACTCGATGCTTTCGGGAATTTTGAGAACAAAGTCCCCACACTCAGCATCAGGTGCGCGAGCGATCCAACCCACAGCGCCACCGCCAGAAAAGTGATCGTACCGAAAATGCGTGAGAGCAAAGTCTTCATTGTGGCTTGAAGTGAGGAGTTGATAGTTGATAGTGGATGGTTGATGGAAAGGACGTCACGTTGCGTTCGACTATCAACGATCAACCATTGACTATCAACTGATATGCACACCATTGTTCTCATCCCCGGCGACGGCATCGGCCCTGAAGTAACCAGCGCAGCGCGGCGCGTGCTCGACGCAACCGGACTCAAACTCGAATGGATCACCGTCTCCGCCGGCGCGACCGCGGTCGAGCGCGACGGGTACGACAACGTGTTGCCCGATGTCACGCTCGATGCGATTCGCAAATACAAGGTCGCGTTCAAAGGGCCAGTCGGCACGCCGGTTGGAAAAGGTTTCAAGAGCGTCAACGTGCAGATGCGTCAGAAGCTGAATCTGTACGCAGCGGTTCGGCCCGTACGATCGCTCGATGGAATCAAGACACGCTATGAAGGCGTGGACATGGTCATCGTGCGCGAGAACACCGAAGGTCTTTACTCCGGCATTGAAGCGGAGATCACCACGGGTGTGGTCACGAGCATGAAGGTCGCCACCGAGGTCGCCTGCACGCGCATCGCGCGATACGCATTCAAATACGCCATGCAACGTCATCGCAGAAAAGTCACGGTGTTTCACAAAGCGAACATCATGAAGCTGACGGATGGCATGTTCCTGAACTGCTCGCGCAAAGTTCATCAGGAAGAATTTCCCGGGATTGAGTACGACGAAATGATCATCGACGCCGGCTGCATGAAACTGGTTCAGGATCCGAGCAAGTTCGATGTGCTGCTGATGGAAAATCTGTACGGCGATCTGGTGAGTGACCTATGCGCTGGGCTCGTGGGTGGACTTGGCGTTGTGCCCGGAAGCAACATTGGGCCGGACGCTGCGGTGTTTGAAGCGGTGCATGGCAGCGCTCCGGACATCGCCAACAAAGGCGTGGCGAATCCTCTCGCATGCATCATGAGCGGGGTGATGATGCTGAATCACATCGGCGAAGAAGCGACCGGCCAGCGGATCAAGAGCGCGTACAACCGCGTGTTGGCGGAGGGAAAAACTCTGACGCGCGATCTGGGTGGGACGGCTTCGACCGATGAGTTTGCGGATGCGGTGATCACGGCGATGCACTGAGACTTGATCGTCAAAAGAATTATGAAGCGACGCGATGTATCGCGGTTTGAATCTTCAAAACCGCGATACATCGCGTCGCTTCATAAAGACGCTTCGAGAAAAGCGGTTCAATTCCGAGCGCGTCGGCGCAGTCCGAGCAATCCGAGTCCGAGCAACCCAACCGTACCCGGTTCCGGAATCGCCTGGATCGATTGCCACCCGCTCCAATACCAGTTGTACATGTTCGCGAGTTCTCCGCCGGTGGAGAGGGTTGGATCGTTGAGGATGAACCAGTTGTACATCGCGCCCGGCATGAGCGCTGTTGTGCTTGTCCATGTCAGACCCGCATCGACTGTTCCCGCTAGATCACCGACTGATCCTGCGCCGAGCTGACCCGAATCAACCACCAGCGTTGAAAAATCGCTCGAGTAAATCAGCACGCGCCATTGGGTCGAGTTGTCGGCGTTCTGCTCGTTCCAGGTGAGCGTGGGCAACAGCGGCACAACGCCGGTTGTGACCGGCACGCTGGCGATGCCGTACTCTTCGAGCGTGTAGCCCATGCGGCCGACGGTTTCGGCATCCGTCGATGGATTGCCGACGTTCGATTTGTCCGCCCGCGCAGTGGCATTCATCGTCTGCCAATACGCATACATTGTGCCGACGCCGTTCATCTTTTCGTAGACTTTCGGTGCGCCGAAGCTTGAGTAATCCAACCCGCGCGCGTAGGCCTCGCCATGCGTGTCTCTAAAATCCCAGATAGTGCGGAAGACCGACATCTCGTCGCCTTCGCCAAGGCCCGCGTAGTCAACCGTCTGCAACACGCCCGCATCCGGGCCGGTTGTCGGCGTGTATTTGAATCCACGCGTTTCGACATTG
>Ga0138256_10004511_pt1 | contig 14799 bp, 7 predicted proteins | sample KNB2016incub_MG_FD_105486 | JGI IMG/M metagenome (GOLD analysis project Ga0138256, IMG submission 105486) | Active sludge microbial communities from wastewater in Klosterneuburg, Austria - KNB2014incub_MG | ecosystem: Engineered > WWTP > Activated sludge > Unclassified | place: Austria... | reverse complement strand
TCTGCAGGCAATCCGACGACCGGGGGCCGCAGGCAGACTGGTTCTGTTTCTCATGGCGATTCATACGGCGGTCCACGTGTCCGGCCCGTATTTCAATCCTTACATGCTCCAAATTCTGCACCTGTCGTGGGTCGAATACATGGGGCTGCTGTCCCTTGGATTTTTCGGGAAGATGTTGTCGCTTCCCTGGGCCGCGCGGTTTGCCAATCGATTTGGCTCGGATCGTCTGCTGTGGGTTGGCAGCGTCGGAATCGTGCCGATCAGCGCGTTTTGGTACCTCTCACAGAATGTGTGGTGTCTGGCGGGAATCCAGATTCTGAGTGGTCTGGTGTGGGGCTGTTACGAACTGGCGATGCTGCTTCAATTCTTCAGGCAGATTCCAAGTGAGCGCCGAGTTGCCGTGCTGACGCTGTACAACCTTGGTAATTCCGCAGCGATGGTGGCTGGCACGCTGATCGGTGGATTCATTCTGAAAACAATGGGCGGTGGAATGGATGGCTACCTGACGCTCTTCGTGGCGTCTGGTTTCATGCGGTTCTTCGCTCTGCTTGCGTTGCCTGACAGAAATGCCGCCGTTGATACGACACGCGGAGCGGTCTCAGGCTGGGTCGTTCGCTCCGTTCGTGGATACGTTCACGCATCGCATTCGATTCGAGCCTTGCAGGAAATCCATGTAGAAGTCCCGCAACCATTGCAGGATTCGACGGGATTTATTGACAGACGAGGCGACGGACAGGAACGTTCATCTTCGAGTCTTGAGGGATCATCAGTCTCCAAAAACGGCTGGCTGGGGTCGTAGGCCAGTTGTGGGCTTCCTGCCGACTGGCAACACTCCGCCCGCGCCCGGCGCTGCCTTGCATTCCGGATTGCGAATCATCACGATAGCGGCTCCGCCATTTTGCTTTCCCGCCAGGAGTTCGCGCCTTGAAACGCTTCATTCTGATGTTATGCGTTGTCGGTTGGATCAATTGTCCTGCAATCCTGCAGCCACACGCGAGCGCCGCGGACTGGCCTCAGTTTCGCGGACCGGGTGGCCAGGGGCATTCGGACGCAAAGAATCTGCCGCTGACGTGGAGTGAAACGGAAAACATTACCTGGAAGGTTCCGATCGCGGGACTTGGCTGGTCGTCACCCTCGATTCAGGGCAATCAAATCTGGCTGACCACGGCACTCGATGGCGGTAAGTCTCTGCGGGCCATCGCGCTGGATCGGAAAACCGGAGAGACGCTGCACGACGTCGAAATCTTCACGCTGGAGAATCCCGGCGACGTGCATTCCAAGAACAGCCATGCGTCTCCGACCCCGCTCATCGAAGGCGATCGAGTTTACGTTCACTTTGGCGCGCACGGGACCGCGTGCCTGACGACAGACGGCAAGATCGTCTGGAGCACGCAGGAACTCAAACACGATCACCGCCACGGTCCAGGCGGCTCGCCCGTGATTTTCGAAGACCTGCTGATTCTGAATTGTGACGGATCGGATATTCAGTTCGTCGTAGCGCTCGACAAAAACACAGGCAAGATTCGCTGGCAGAAAAAACGCGAACACATCGGCGCGGATCGGCTCGAGGGCAAATCCAATGTCCCGATGGCTTACACCACTCCGCTGTTGATTGATAACAACGGAACCGTGCAACTGCTCAGCTGCGGAGCCGATAGTATCGTCGCCTACAACCCTCGCAACGGCGATGAATACTGGTGGTTCATGTACGACGGCTATTCCAACGTGCCGCGTCCGGTAGTTGGCAAGGGCCTGGTGTTTATCTCCTCCGGTTATGATCGACCGGAGTTCTTTGCCGTCCGTATTGATGGTTCAGGTGACGTGACGGAATCGCATCTCGCGTGGAACATGAAGAAAGCTGCGCCGCTGAATCCGTCTCCGCTGTTGATCGGCGACGAGCTTTATCTGGTGAATGACGGTGGAATCGCGACTTGTCTCGACGCCGTGAGTGGCGAACAGCACTGGCAGGAACGTCTCGGCGGAAATTTTTCAGCGTCGCCGACATTCGCCGATGGTCGAATTTATCTGCTGGACGAAGAAGGCACGACGACCGTCATCGCTCCTGGCAGGGAATTCAAAGTTCTGGCCACGAACAAACTCGACGGTCGAACTCTGGCGACGCCAGCGTTTGTGGACAGCACGATTTTTCTGCGGACGGATAGGCATTTGTACCGCATTGAGAAGCAGTAGGTAGCGGTCTCAGGCTCAAAGGCGAGCGGTAGAATTGAATTCACAAGCAGGTTGGACATTCCTGTCCGACTTCTTGTGCGAACGACGGACAGGAATGTCCATCGTACGCTATCGGAGGATTCATGGCGATCTCTCGGGAAGATCCAACTGGCGTAAACGGGCTGTTGATTTGGTGAGAGCCCCCACCACTAAACAACGCTCGATAAATAACTGTCGTAGTGGACGAGGCTACGAGTCCTAACCGCCAATCCGTGGCCGGACTCGTGACCTCGTACACTACTACAATTCCTACACTTATTGATCGATCGCTCCTAAATCAATAGCCCTTCCTGGAAAACGGGCCGCTCGGTGACTCGTCAGGCTGAAATCGCTGAGGTAGAGTCCCACGAAGTTTTCTCGCAACTCTTTTCAGCCGCAGCAGACGGAGCGACAGCATGGCGACACAGGTCAAGAAATCCAACGATCTTACCCTCCGAGATCGCCTTTCACGACTCACGTTTCTGCAGGCATGCGACCTGCTTGGCGGACCGTTGGAAGGCAAGAAGTTGCTGTACGCGGGCGGCAAAACGGTCGTCGAAAATATCGAAGAACAGGCGGCGATCGTTGGTGATCTATTTCGCCTGGCACTGCCCGCCGATGATGTCATCGTCACGATCACGATGCGTCAGGACAAGGAAAAACGGCTGCTGTTGAACTGCGATTCCTGTGACGTGCCTTGTACTCATCTGGGAACTGCACTGTCGCTGATTCTGGATTCCAAAACGGCACTCGGTCTGGCTCGCGCGCCGGAAGAACGGCAGCCGGTGGAAGCATTGTCCGAAGAGCAATTGATCGAACGCGCGCTGGCGGATCGGCAGCAGCGGGCGAAGGACGAAAAGATGACGGTGGAAGCTGTTGACAAAAACAGCAAGACGCCGTGGATCGATTATGTCGTCACCAGCAAGATGAGCGGCAAGACGTACCGCGTCGCCCTGCGGGGGTCGGATCGCGGCGATTCGTACTGCACCTGCCCCGATTTTCGCGACAACACCCTGGGAACCTGCAAACACATTCTGCACACGCTGCAGAAAATCCGTCGCCGATTTGACGTGTCAGCGTTCAAACGCAAACCGAGGCAAAAGGAAACCAGCGTCTATCTGAAGTACGGCGTGGAACTTGCCCTGAGACTGGGTACGCCCGACAAACTGGACGATTCCACCGCGAAGATCCTCGGCCCGCTTCGCGATGTGGACATCACCAACGTCAGTGATCTGCTCAGCCGCATCGACAAGCTGGAAGGACTCGGCGAACCCGTCATCGTGTTTCCAGATGCCGAGGAATACATTCAGCAGCAACTTTTCAATCAGCGAATGACGGAACTGGTGAAACAGATTCGCAAAGATCCGGCGAAACATCCGCTGCGGACGTCGCTGCTGAAGGCCGAACTGCTGCCGTATCAAATGGACGGCGTCGCGTTTGCCGCCGGGGCAGGGCGGGCAATCCTTGCCGATGACATGGGACTTGGCAAGACGATTCAGGGCGTGGGCGTCGCAGAGTTGCTGGCTCGCGAAGCAGGGATCAAACGAGTGCTCGTGATTTGTCCGACGTCGCTTAAGTCGCAGTGGCGAAATGAGATTCACCGGTTCTCCAATCGCACTGAGCAAGTGGTCATGGGACGCCCGGAAGATCGCGCAGCACAGTATCAGGACGGCGCGTTCTTCACCATTTGCAACTACGAACAGGTTCTGCGGGATATCATGCCGATTGAATCGGCGAAATGGGATCTGATCGTTCTGGACGAAGGTCAGCGGATCAAGAACTGGGAAGCTCAGACAACCCGCATCGTTAAAAGTCTCAAGTCGCGATTTGCTCTCGTGCTCTCCGGCACACCGCTGGAGAATCGACTGGATGAATTGTACTCGGTGGTTCAGTTCATTGACGGACGCCATCTTGGCCCCGGCTTCCGCTTCTTCAACCGCTACCGCATCACCGACGAAAAAGGCTACGTGCTGGGCTATCAGCATCTCGACGAGCTGCGAGAAAAGCTAAGGCCGATTCTGCTCCGCCGCACGCGGGATCTGGTGATGAAGGATCTGCCGCCTCGCAACACACAGTTTATTCACATTCCGCCAACCGAAGAGCAGAAAATTCTCCACAGCACGCATCTCCGTATCGTGGCATCCATTACCCGCAAGTCGTATATCAGCGAAATGGATCTGCTCAAGCTGCGGCAGGCGCTGCTGATGTGTCGCATGGCGGCCGACAGCACATTTCTCGTCGATAAGCAGGCTCCGGGTTATTCAAGCAAGCTGCAGACACTGGATGAACTCTTCGAAGAATTGTTCGTCGAAGGCGACCACAAGGCGGTCGTGTTTTCCGAATGGACCCGGATGCTGGACCTGATCGAGCCGCTGCTGAAAAAACGCAAGGTCCCCTTTGTGCGTCTGGAGGGCAAAGTTCCTCAGAAGGATCGTCAGCGGATTGTTAATGAGTTCCAGACGAATCCAAAGTGCAAGGTTTTCCTGTCAACGAACGCGGGCAGCACTGGTCTGAATCTGCAGGCGGCGGACACCGTCGTCAACGTCGATCTGCCGTGGAATCCGGCAGTGCTCGAACAGCGGATCGCGCGGGCTCACCGCATGGGGCAAAAACGCCCGGTCAATGTGTTTATCCTGGTGACTCAGGAGACGATGGAAGAGCAGTTACTGACGACCATCGGCCAGAAGAAGGAGCTGGCGATGGCGGCTCTGGACTATGACTCCGAAATCAACAAAGTGATTTTGAAGGGCAACATGGATGAACTGAAATCCCGCCTTGAGATTCTGCTGGGAGCGATCCCGGAAGGTCACACGGACGAGAGTCTGAAACGCGAAAAAGAAGCCGAGGCCGTACGTCTGACGGCTCGACGCGAAAACATGGCCAACGCGGGCGGACAACTGCTGACGGCGGCGTTTGGTTTCTTATCGCAGATGCTGCCCGATTCCGGCACCGCTCCGGCAACGGAAACGGTGACTCAGTTGCGCGACCAGCTGACGGCGGCCGCTGAAACGGATGAGAACGGTCAGAAGTCTCTGAAGATCAATTTGCCATCTGAGGATGTTCTGCAGCAGTTCGCGGAGACACTCGCGAAGATGCTGGCCCTGCGACCAGAGTCGAAATGATCTGGTCGTCATGAGCGTCGTCCGTTTGCAGGACGGGACCGGGGCGTTTCGTCGCCACAAGCTGCGGAACCACGGAAGTCGTGATTTTCCGCTGCTTTTGGATCTGCTGCATGCGGAGGCACAGTTCAGCAATTGAAAGTGCGACACCGGTCAACAGCAGCCAGCTCAGCGTGCTGAATTGAATCGCCTGCACGATGTTCGTCAAGATGACCACCGCAGAAACGACAAACACGATGCTGATCCACATCGAGCGCACGGCAACCTTCCCCTTGGCCTGCCGCACGTTGTAAGTTGAAACAGCGTCGTCCACATACTGAATTGCCACTGCGCGGAACGAAGTCATCGACGCGCGAATCGACGCGACATCGATCGGTTTCCTGGGAAGTATGGGGGTGGGTGGAGCCTCTGGTCGCTCTACTTCGACGGCCACGAGAGGACTGCCAGCGGCTCCGGCAAGCTCACCACCATGCGCCTGCATGTATGAATCAAGAAAGGAAACGACAGGTTTGCGCGGCGACTCGGAATTCGCCCGGCGATCGCTCCCGCGATAGGTGTCGTTCTCTTTGCGTCGATTTACCAGAATGGCTTCTGATGATGCGGCGTCTCTGGACCGCTCCAGCAGATTCGTCAGGTAATGATTTACCGAATCGGCATGCTCGTCATTCGCACGCTTTGCTTCGCACGCCAGATTCTCTTCCGCTGTTCCCAACGCCGACTGCTCAATGGCTGCGGATTCTCCGTTTGTGGGGTCCTGCATTTCGAACAGGTCCGAGAATTCCGACCGAATAAGATCGCATTCTTCCAGCACTGCGACATCGCATGTCTCTGGCGGGGTTGCCGATCTCTCTGGTGGGGTCGCAAATGCGATTGGACCTGCGGCGAGTTGCTCTGCAATGGCGTCCGGATCCATTAAGTGCTGCCGCATCTGCCGGTCAAGTTGTTCGCGAGCGATCGTCAGGCTGGAGCGAGCTTCCGTCAGCGGCTCTGCGACTTGCTCCCGCTGCGGCTGATCGGCACTACTATCTGCCGTCAGTTCGTCGGTCGCTGTCTGCGATTCCTGTCTGTTGCACGACCCTTCGTCGCCTTGCGCATCCGGAACATCGTCAAATGGCGGAGTCCGATCGAATGCTTGACAAACTTCCGCCAGCTTTGATGTCAGTCTTTCAATTTTCGCATCGCGGTTCGCCAGTTGTTCCTGAAGGTGCCGGACGCATTCCGACAGTTGCTCGAACTCCGGGATGACTCCCGGCGGTTGAGCATCGAACGTACTGAGATCGCTGTCTTCTGAGCAGAAATCGCTTACTACAAGGGCAATCGACTGGTCGGATTTCCTGCCTTCGTTCTGCTCCTCGGTCGAAGCCACTGGTGCCGCGATCAATTCTGCACTACGAGCCGTGTCAGCCTCTGCGGCCTCTTCGAGGATGCCTCGTCTGACGGTAGCTCGGAACCATACGATTGCCACCGCCGCGCAGACAAATACAAAAGTGATCGCAACAACGACGGGCAGCAGCAGTCCAGTTGATGACTCCGCCGTGACAGTAGAATTATTCGCCGTGGTTTCCATCGACGTTGATACTGGTTGATCGACAGATTCTTCGGAATTCCGGGGTACTGATTCTGCTAAATTCTCTGGTGCCGGGTTCTTCAAGTTCCTGAAAAATTCCAATGGTATCTCGAACGGTATCTCGAACGGCAGCACACCTGACCCTGCCGTCCTGGATTTGCACAGTGCCGATTCAGAATCTGAAACTGGTTCTGACGTCCGGATGCGGGTGGTCTCGGCAGTCGATGTCACCGGCGCAGTCTCATCCAAAACCTGGACCAGGGAATCGGCGTCTTCCAGTTCCGGGCGTTTCGGCACCTCTCTGAGTCGCACCGTGATGTCGATGACGACGGTCTGCACTGAAAGAGTCTTTAGGGTCTCCATCGACATGCCTTCGTCCAGGAGTTCTGCAAGGAAGTCATCCCGAAAGTCGTCCCGCGCCGCCAATTCTTCATCCGCCAAAATTGACAGCCGAAGCTCCGGCTGCGCTTCGGCATTCAGCAGGTCGGGATGCACAACAATAATTGAGCCGTCCGTGGGATTCACAGCAAATGCCGGATGGTGTTTTCCCTCAGCGCAGCGAAAATTGCCGAGCGTCAACTGGTGATCCCGCAGGCAACCCAGGATCGCGCCTTCTGGTGCGTTCTCTGGCAGTTCATAAACAACAGAGATTATGCAGCATTCGGAGGGGTTTCCCTCGTCTGCCAGCGTTGTCGCCAGAGACATCGAAGAAGTCATGGCGAACAGCGAGGTGACTATCACCACCACGCTAAATCTGAGCGCAACGCACGAGTAAGCAGTTGATGTGTCGGTCATTTCAGGAGTTACTCGACATGGTTGAATTCAGGATAAAATGCGAGGATTGATGATCTTGGGAGGACTGGGTGTTGTCTGCGGGACGCATCGACACAACTCCAGTGCGAGCCTATGTCATCCATCACGAAATGCCGGAGCGTCACCACCAGCACTCAATTTCCAATCGCAACAGGATGGGAGTTTTGACGAATGAACCAATTGAACTGAAGGCGCGGCTTGGGAATGTTTACTCCGAGGATGCTGTTTTGACAGTCCTTCTGAGCGCATCTTGCTGGGTACTACCCCGTCCTTTCGGTACGAACTATACAATCGTTGCATTGCAGGCAACGCGACTGCGTGATGCATCAGGCGCGAACTTGAGTCCTGCGGACACATTCAGGGGTTGGATCTGGCGTAGTCGATGTGGGTGGTCGATTCAAAGATTGGATCTGTTTTCTGTTTTCAGAGTTCAGCGGGTTTCGAGACGTGGAACACCTGGACTGATGGAAGGCTTTCGGAAGATGGCACGGATGCCCACAAAACAAGAGCGCCGCTCACATTTTCGCGGGACCAGGCTGATTCTCCTCGCGGTCGGTGCAGTCACCGTTATGGGGTGCCAGAGCGCATCCCGTTGGCGTCATCCTCAAGGTTTGGCACGACCTTCTTCTCTTCCCTCGCAGATGTCGGTTGCGCAAAGCGATCATGACGATGTCCTTAGTCCTTCGGCGTCAGATGCCATGTTGTCCGCAACTGAGGTTGATGGTGCAAATGATCTCTTCGCCGAGGAACTCGGCCCCATCATCATCTCGGAATCTGAGGCGAAGGATCTTATCAGTCGCCTGCGTGGAAAACTGCGAGCCAGCGACGATGGCGTAATTGTTGAGACCGACCTTTCTTTTAGCGATGTTTCCGATGATCAGCTCGCCTCACTGGAAGCCTTTCCAGAGATTCGCGAACTGGATTTAACGGGGACTCAAATCCACGACCGAGGCCTTGCCGTCCTGCCAAAACTGCGAAAACTTCAGGCACTGAAGCTCAAGGGAACACGGATTTCCAGCGAAGGAATGCAGTCGCTTGCTGAGATGACCTCGTTGGTTTTGTTGGATGCGTCGAACACGAATGTGTCCGACGATGGCCTGGCTGTGGCCTCACACTGGACAAGCCTCCGCTACCTTTCATTAAACAATACCACTGTGTCCGATGCGGCGATTCCATATCTAAAATCGGTCGATACCCTGAAAGGGCTCAGCCTGCTGAATACGAACTTGACGACAGACGGAGTTCGCACGCTGAAAGAATCGCTGCCGGACTGTCTGATCGTCACAAATACCGAAATCGACTTGCGCCCGGCGGCATCAGCTGTGCCGTTGTTTCCAGTCCTGTCTCCAGCTGACGCGGAATTCCCCAAAACGTCAGATACACAGTTGCAGCAATTGGTTCAAATGGCGAGACAGCAACCGCAAATTGCAATCCATTTGGCTTCAATTTACTCCACTCGCGAACAATGGTTCGAGGCCGTTCAGATTCTTTCCGCAGCGGCGGCTGTCGATTCGCATGACAAATCTCTCCAGCTGGCACTCGGCGCAGCGCTGGCTCGTTCAGGCAATTCACTGGAAGCAAAAACGTATCTGACCCAAGCCGTTGGGGAAGCCGCTGCAAACTACAATCTGGGTCTGATCGAGTACGAAAACAATCTGCGATCCTGTGCCAATCGTTTTCGGATCGCAATCGCCGCTGATCCGTCATTGACCGACGCTGAGACGCGACTTGCGGACGTTCAACGGGAACTCGCCGACCTGCAGCGACAGCGGATGCCTCTGGAGCACGGAACTTCTGAAAAGGTGGTGTCACAGGACGAACCATTCGAAGTCATCCCCGCTCCTCACATGCGACCAGTTTCGAATTCACGGGTCCGCTGAACCAAATACGTCGATGATGCGTGGCCCTGACAAATCCAGACGGTACATCAGCTGATTGTAGTTATACCGAGGCGTCGCAGGCGAATTGGTGAACGTGTTGCAGTACGTGCCCTCGAAGTAAATCTCGCGACCGTCGTCCAAGTCGAAGAATGGATGATGGCAGGGGTTGTAAAAGCTCTGGCCAGGATGCGTGGCGACTTTGATGGCACGCATGAATGGTCCCTGCGGCGAATCGCTTTCGGAATAGAACGCCTCGCCCAGAAACGACGGGCTGTTTTTGTCCCAGGCCTGTTCGTTGGCAATCATGACCCAGCGGTTACGAAACTTGTTGAAGTGAACCGTTCCGGCGTGTAGTTCCACGATACGGTCCTTGACATCAGCATCGCGGGGCAGGAAGTGGGCTTCGTCGATGCGCATCACGCCATTCTTCACCCAGCGTCGTTCGTCCAGCTGCGTGACCGGCGGAGCCTTCGCCCAGTGCCAAAAAAGTTGTCCGGATTCGTCACGCTGGGGTTTCGCTTTTTGCAGAGCCGCCGGAGTGGGATTCGCATCGGGCAGACTTTCGCGGCAGGTAAAAGATTCATAAGCCATTCGATCACGCACGGCCTCGAGAGTTGCCGGGACGCGGGAAATTGGGAACGGATTGCCGAAGCACAGATAGTCGATTCCGTCCATCGTCTGCTGCATCGGATGATCGCGGACGATTCGCCAGGATTCATCCAGGTCAATCACGTCCAGCACTTCAAAGATTTGACGTTCGTGATTCCAGATCGCCAGGCCCTGTTCGAGCGCTTCCTCCAGTCCCTTTCGCCGTGAATACTGTGTGACGACCTGTGGTTTTCCGTCCGCGTCTTTGACTGAGCAGACGCCGTGAATCCAGATGACTCCCTCCTTATTGGGAACGTCGATCATGGCGCGGGCGAAGCCGTCGGGATTGGTGAAGTAGGTGAAATCGATGCCGTCCGACGGATCCAGGCCTCCGGCGGAGGGCAGTTCGGAGACAGCGCCGGCTGTGCGAAACAAGCCGAGCGGATACGACAGACGATTTGTGTCGCCCCAGAACCAATGCAGTTTTTCACCGATTTGAATGGGTTGCACGGAGTCCTGGCCAACGACCATGCCCGAGCCCAGTGGATTTTTCAGCGGCGTTTCATGCCCCAATCGCACGCTGTCGAGATACAAATCGCGACCGGTGATCCGATAAAGCCGCTCGGCCAGGTTGGTGCGAGTGACCGTGATCGTGGCGGACTTGCCGGGTTCGATTTTCAGTCGGACTCCCTCAATCCCGAAACCATCCTTTGCGACCTGATAGCCGGGCGACTGCACTTTGAAAAACACGCTTTGATTCGCAAGTTCGGGTTCCCACAGAGCGATCCGGCCCGCATTGTCCGTGATGTATGTGACGTCATCGACGGTGGTGAGCGACACCATCGGGACGCCACGTTCGGTCTTGCTGTCGATGACCTGAATGCCGAAATAGCCATCGGTGCGATCATCATCAGTCCCATACGTCGGTGTGGAAAACACAAAAATCAAGAGAACGACGATCAATCGCATGTGATAACTCCGAGAGGTTTGAAGATCATTTGCCGATGCAGAAGTTGCTGAAGATGTGATCCAGAATATCGTCGGTGTAGACTTCGCCCAGAATGGTACTCAATTCATGCAGCGCCTGGCGAATCTCGATGGCAATGAGTTCGTCGCCGCAACGTTCCTTCGTTGCTGACAGGGCATTTGTTAGACACTGAATGGTGCGATTCAGGCTGTCGCGACAGCGGACGGCGGTTGTTCCCAGCAGCTCACTGCGGGCGGATCGTGAACCGGCCAGTCGCTGCCGCAATTCAGTCTGCAGGGTTTCGATACCCATGCCAGTCGCGGCGCTAATATGAAGGCGAGATGCGTCGTTCCTGGACGAAGTGAATCCCGCGTGCCGGTCACACTGCGTCACGACGTGAAGCAGTTCCGGGCATTGTGTCCTGGCCAGTTGCTGCAATCGATGGTCCTCCGCTTCTTCCGCATCTGATAGATCCACGGCTGAGCACCACATGATAAGGTCGGCGGCAAATACTTGCTCCTCACGCAGGCTCTGGGCTCGCTGCATGATCAGGTCGGCGGCGTCTTCCCAGCCAGCCGTGTCGATCAGTTCGACTTCCAGCGAATCCAGCCGCAGCCGCGCCGTCAGGTAGTCGCGCGTTGTCCCGGCGATCGCGGACACGATCGCTTTCTGCTGACCGATCAGACGATTGAAGAGTGTGCTCTTGCCCGCATTCGGCAACCCTGCGAGAACGACACGGCGGCGATAACCGGCAGGCAGGCGACTGACCGAGGCATCGACGAGTGCATCGAGCAACGCGAGTGCCGCTTCCAGGCGATCAGCGATCTGGGCCTTCGTGATGAACTCGATGTCCTCCTCGACAAAGTCCAGCCCGGCTTCCAGGTCGCCGAGCAGCGCGATCAGGTCGATTCGCAGTTGTCCCAGTCTCGACGTGATTTTGCCGCCCAGCTGCGACAGGGCTTTCTGCAGTTCGTCATGATCGGTCGCTTCAATGACGCCGAGCACGGCTTCGGCCTGCAAGAGGTCGATTCGGCCGGAGAGAAACGCCCGCATTGTGAATTCACCGCGGCGGGCGAGTCGGACGCCGTGTTCGCAGAGATGTTCGATCGTGGCCTCGACGAGCGGGACAGAACCGCTGAGATGGAATTCCGCCATGGGCTGGCCCGTGTAGCTGCGATGCGTCGGCCAGTACATGAGAGCCGTCGGAACCGGGACGATGACCGACGGCAGGTCCATGGCTCCCGTAAATCGACGTGGCAGCTTCGTTAGACGCCAATGGGCTGACAGCTCATCGGGTCGGAAAAGCCGAGCGACAGTCTCTGCCGTGTTCGGACCGCTCACGCGGACAATTCCGCGCAGGGCAGCACCGGGCGGTGACGCAAGGGCAACGATTGTGTCGTCGAGTTCCAGTGGCATGCTGGCAATGTATTGCAGAGTAGCGAATGCGAACAGCGGCGCGGCATGAGAATCGCTAATCAGCAGATTCCGCCGATTCAGTCCGGGACACCGCAGAATTGGAGCAATCCTATTTGCCGCCTGTCCACCATCACTTCTCAAATAGCGAATCTGCGAAAACACTGCCGGTTGGGAAGAGCTTGATAGTGCGAGGTTTTGTGCATCGATGGAAATGGTTTTTCCATTTGTGACTGCAATTTTCAGGTCATAACAGCTATGACGGCGGATCTTCCGGCTCGATATGAAGCAAAGACCCCGATAGGGCATAACCACATTGTGTGGGCTCAGGGATTTTTGCCACAAAATTCGCCAATCGTAGTGACTCCGGCGGGTCTTGATGGTCAAAAAATCGGGTCTTCTGCTGTTTTCGTTCGAGAGGAATGAAGACTAGCAAAGAACTCACGGACGAACGCAAAGGACTAGCGATGATCAGACAACCCTGGAGGTCAATCTTTGCAGGTATGGCTCTTGTCTGCAGCATGACGGCGGCAAGCGCTGCGTTTGCCGCTGATGGTTGCTGTACCACGGCAGGGCCTGACTGCAAACAATGTGAACAGATTTTTGCGGACGCCGGTCAGAAGCTCACCGAGCAATTGGTCGGTATGAGTTGCTGTGGGAACGGCTGCGGCAGTACAGGCTGTACCAATCCGGGCACCTGCTGTGCGCCGTCTTCCGTCTGTGACGACGGATGTGCGGATCCCTGCGGCGATATTCTGGATGCCTGTGGCGAAGGCTGCGGCGAAGGTGCCAAAGGATGCGGACTGTTCGGCGAACATGGCCACGGCATCACTCTCGGTGGCTGGACCCAGTTTGGCTACCAGGACGGACCTGATGGTGCCTTCACCGGCAACGGAGCGTTTAACAACGTCAACTTTCCCGGTGCCCCCGGCTTGTCCAACGCAAAGGAGTGGAACAACTTTCAGTTGAACCAGCAGGGTTTATACTTGAACAAGACCGCGGATGGCAGCAATGGCCTTGGCCTCGGTTTCCGCGCTGAAATGATCTACGGTGTGGACGGAAACGAAGCTCAGTCGTTCGGCAACAATCCTGGACGGTATGACTTCGACAGCAAGTGGAATCACGGCATTTACGAGTGGGCACTTCCTCAGTTGTATGTTGAAGCAGCCGTTGGTGATTTGTCCGTGAAAGTCGGTCACTTCTATACGACTGTCGGCTACGAAGTGATTCCATCGAGCGGAAACTTCTTCCTTAGCCGCCAGTTGACGTTCTACAACAGCGAACCATTTACTCACACTGGCATTCTGGCGACCTACAACGCCAACGATAACCTCCAGGTCATGGGTGGCTGGGTTGCCGGGATGGACACTGGGTTTGATCGCTTGAATGGTGGCAGCGCCTTCCTGGGCGGCTTCATCTACAGTCTTTCAGAAGCAACAACCCTAACCTATCAGATGACGGGCGGGAACCTGGGATGGCGTGGAGACGGTGCGATCAACAGCGTGATCCTCACGCAGAGCTGGTCGGACAAATTTTCAACGGTCCACCAGTTTGACGTCCTGGGTTCAAATCTGGGCGGCCCAGGTTTTCAAGGTACCAACCCAACGACTGGTGGCGGGATCGCCAACAATTCCACTGGCCTGATCAACTACGCCTTTTACTCGATCAACGACAAGTTGAAAGCCGGTATCCGTCAGGAGTGGTACAAGGCCGACGGGACGTCGTACAACACGATGACCTATGGCGTAAATATCTTCCCGATGGAGAACCTCGTCATCCGACCGGAAATTCGCCAGATGTGGTCACCGGGTGCCACGAATGTCTCGGCCGGTCACGACGCTTTGTACAACTCAACGGTATTCGGCATCGACGCGATTGTCACCTACTAATCCAGCAGGTTATACGTCACGCGGTCTGATTTGATGTCCTTGTTCCGAGGCTCCAGCCTCGGAACACGCTGCTCCGGAGGCTCCAGCCTCCCGGGATTCTTTCCGGGTATCGCACTATCTGCCGCTCGCCTAAAAACTTGAACCGCAGCGGAGCCTTGTGTTCCGCTGCGGTTTTCTTTTCAATGCCCCGCTTCCGGGCTAAGATGGATTCTGCAGTGGCCGCGTCGTCTGCAGAAAGAAGTGCGAGATTCGGAGCCGCGCCCGTCAGGAAGCGGGGCTTGACGTCCGCTTCCTGACGGGCGCGGCTCCTCGGATTTGTTTTTGGACAGGGACTTAGCCTTGCAGCGGGCCGTTG
>Ga0138256_10004510_pt1 | contig 14803 bp, 2 predicted proteins | sample KNB2016incub_MG_FD_105486 | JGI IMG/M metagenome (GOLD analysis project Ga0138256, IMG submission 105486) | Active sludge microbial communities from wastewater in Klosterneuburg, Austria - KNB2014incub_MG | ecosystem: Engineered > WWTP > Activated sludge > Unclassified | place: Austria... | reverse complement strand
GGAAAGGGTGGCATGCTGGCTGTCGGCCTGTCCTTCGAAGACGCGACAAAACTCATCGAGGGTTACGACGGCCGTGTTTCCATCGGTGCCGTGAACGGCCCGGAGATGCTCACTTTATCCGGCGACAAAACTCCGCTCGAAGAAATTGCAAAAGTGCTGGAATCTCGGAGCGTCTTCAATCGGACGGTTAAGGTTCAGGTGGCCTATCACAGCCATCACATGGAGCCAATTAAAGACATCATGCTGGAGTCTTTAAAAGATTTCCATGGCGAATGGACAAGGATACCGCTGTATTCCACGGTGTCAGGCCGGCTGGAACATGGAACGCACCTGGACGCGGAATACTGGTTCCAAAATGCCCGCAAGCCGGTGCTGTTTACCAAAGCATTGGCAGCCTTGCTGACCGATGAATTCGATACCTTTGTAGAGATCGGTCCGCATCCTGTACTCGTTGGCGGCTCTGAAGCCTTGATACAGAAACGCGAAACCGATGCCGCGATCTGCGCGTCGATGACGCGAAAGGAACCGGAAGTCACTGTGTTCCTCCAGAGCCTGGCCCGGCTTGCTGCGCGAGGTATCTACCCTGACGCGCAGGCGATCTTTGGTACTGGTTGTCGTTACGTGCGGCTTCCCCAATATCCGTGGCAGCACCATCGACACTGGTTCGAATCTCCGGCCGCGCAAGAACTGCGGCTGGGCCCTTTCGAACACCCGTTCCTGAAGCGCCAAACGCAAATGGCAACGGAAGACGGCCTTGCGGTTTGGGAGGCAGCGCTCAGCGTCCAGAAGTTTCCATACCTCCGCGATCATCAGGTGGACGGAGAAATCGTCTTCCCGGCAACCGGTCACCTGGAACTGGCCTGGGCCGTCGCCAGTCAACAGTTTCGACACGAATCATTCTTCCTCGAAAACCTACATTTCGATTCGCCGCTGATCCTGCCGGAGGACAGCCGCCATGGACTGGAAGTGCGAATGGAGATTGTGTCTGGAGAAGGCGACTACAAGATCTGCAGCCGTTCAGTGGATCGAGACGGCGACGCCTCATGGTCGAAACACTCATCCGGTCGCATCAATACGGTTCATGACCGATTTGAAGCGGCGAACGAGTCGCTTTCGAATATACGTGAACAGTTTTCCACAGAGCACGAAATCGACGTCGATTCGTATTACGAAACGATTGCCTCTGGAGGGCTGGAATACGGTGAACGATTTCGCTGCATTGAGCAGCTCTGGTACCAAGACCATCGTATTCTCGCCCGTCTACGACTGCCGAATAAACTGACTCATGAATCTCAGCGATGTTTCGTCCACCCGGCACTACTCGATGCTTGCCTGCATGCTGTGTTCGCTGAAGTTCATTGCTCAGGTGACCCGCAGCGAGTGTTTCTACCCTATCGCATCGACCGCGTCCGAATTTATCGGCAACCAACTGAAAATGTTTGGTCATACGTACGTGTGACCCACAGCGATGCTCAGTTGCTGATTTTAGACTCAGTGATTTTTGATGACGGCGGCGAACTTGTGGCCGAATTCCGTGGCTTGACCTGCAAACTCCTGTCTGAAGTGGGAACAAATTCTTCGGAAGAATCGTTTGAAGGATGCTACGAATACCGCTGGATCCCAGCGGCGTTCGACGCACAGATTCACGGTCGCATAGCGGACTACACCACTGCAGTTTTAATCTCCGATGGTTCAGGTGTTGCTGACAAACTGTCTGCGAGATTTGCGAGCGATGGAATTGAGCCATTGACGATCCGTCGCGATGATAGGGGGCGACTCGGCGAACTGCTGGCGGACGTGTCATTGGATCGGCGGACACTCATCGTATTCGCGACGGGATTGTCGCATGGCGACTCGCAGTGGCACGGACTTAAAGAATGCCCAGCAGTTCCCTTGTTGTTAGAACTCGCGCAACTGTTTCACAGGCGACAAGGTGTTTCCCGATTATTCGTGGTCACCAACGGCGCTGCATCGACGGACAGTGATATATCACTTGACCTTGGCCAGTCAATTTTGCACGGAATGGCGCGTGTCATCAACAATGAATGTCCAAACGTCCCGATCGCTGTCATCGATCTTAGTGCGTCGATGCCGATGTGTGAAATTGATGCTTTGTACCGCGACCTGCTCCACAGTCGCCGCGACCGGGATGAATCAGAAATAGCATTTCGAAACGATAATCGTTTTGTACGGCAACTCATTCCCGTCGAAAGGGACTCTGCGGATAATGCCGCAATTACAGATGAACCGGGGGTCGGGGGCGATTACCGAGCGGATGTTAGTACGTACGGTGCGCTCGATCAGATCGTATTTCGAAAGCTACCAGCGACGGTGCTTGGGGACGAAGAAGTGGAGATCGCGGTCCACGCCGCAGCGTTAAACTTCAAGGACGTCATGAACGCGATGGGCCTGTTGCCCGCGAATGCGGTGACTGGGGGGCTGACAGCAAATCGCCTCGGCTTGGAAGTGGCAGGGCGTGTTCTGCGTACAGGTCCAGGAGTCAGTCATGTTCGAGAGGGCGACGAAGTCATTGCGCGTGTGGCCGAGGGATTTTGTGGTCGAGTGATTACTGGTTCTCAGTATGTCTTCCGAAAGCCGAAGGAACTGACGCCGATACAGGCAGCGGCGGTTCCTCTCGTTTACGTAACAGCGTGGTATTCACTCGGCCACCTTGCCAGGGTCGAGCGAGGCGAAACCGTCTTGATTCATTCGGCTGCTGGTGGGGTTGGAGTCGCGGCCATTCAACTGGCCCTGCGCGCAGGAGCAACGGTGATCGCCACTGCGGGTACGAAAGAAAAGCGCGCTTGGCTAAAGCAAATTGGGGTCGCACATGCCTTTGATTCGCGGTCGCTCGACTTTTACAACCATGTGATGGATGTCACAGGCGGACGGGGCGTGGATATCGTCCTAAATTCGCTGACAGGTCGTTTCATTACACAGAGCTTGAAGTGTCTCGCGCCGTTTGGACGCTTTGTCGAACTCGGCAAGTCAGATATCTATCGCAACAATAAACTCGGCCTAGAGAGGTTGGGCGAAAATATCTCTTACTTCGTCGTCGATGTGGATCGGCTCGCGCTGCAAAAGCCCAAATTGCATCATCGGATGCTGGCCGAGGTTGTTGCCATGTTTGATCGCGGCGAATTGGCACCGCATGAAATCACCGAGTTTCCGATCTCCAAACTCCCTGAAGCATTGCGATTCATGACTCGCGCGGTCTATCAGGGCAAGATCGTGATGAACATGGAGAATGATCGCGTGCAGACATTGCCTCCACGAACTGTATCATTCCGAGCGAATCGTGCTTATTTGATTTCTGGTGGTGCCAGTGGATTTGGGCTGGAGATCGCGAAGTGGATGGCTGGCCGAGGTGCTCGTCATCTGATCCTGCTGAGCCGCAGTGGCCCCAAAAGTGACACTGATTGGGCGGCAATCGCAACCATGAAATCGCTCGGGGTCGAGGTCATTCTCGCAGAAGTGGACATCGCAGATCGAGATGCCGTCGAGCGATTGATTGGGAAAATCCACCGTGAATCGCCTCCGCTGGCTGGGGTGGTGCATGGTGCTGCTGTGCTCGACGATGCTTCAATTCCGACGATGGACATGGAGCGATTCCTTCGAGTGTTCAATCCCAAAGCGGAAGGTGCCTGGAATCTACATCAGGCCACGGCTGCCGTCGGTGCCGAGCTTGATTTTTTCCTGATGCTCTCATCGATTTCATCAGTGCTTGGTTTGTTTGGCCAGGTCAACTATGCCGCCGCCAATTACTTTCAGGATTCTCTGGCCCACTACCGCCGCCAGCGTGGGCTGCCCGGCACTTCGGTCAACTTGGGAGTTCTCGGGGATTATGCGGGTATGTCTAAACCTGAGAACGATACTCAGGACATCATTGGCCTGCTTGAGACTCAAGGTCTGCTGGCGATGCCTCTGACCGACGTTTTGACCAAAGTGGAAGCCGCACTGCTTCAAAAGGCGGTGCAGCGAACGACTGCCATTGTGGATTGGGGACGTTTGCGAGCGACATATCCTCACCTGGTTCGCGACTCAAGATTCATTGAATTGATGAGCGATGCCGCCTTGGTGCGTGGCAATCGTTCCAGAGGGACCAGTCTCCGTGTCGTTCTGGCGGAACTGGAGCACGCTGAACGACATGAGAGACTGCAGCAAGAATTGACCGCTGCCCTCGCACGCATTCTGGAAGTTCAACCTGAAAAGCTCGACGTTACAGCGTCGATCGACAAGTTTGGCCTGGATTCGTTGGCCCTCACTGGATTTCAGATCGGGATCGTGAGGGCGCTCGATGTCAACATACCACTTATTAAGCTTCTCAAGGGACCAAGCATCGCTGCACTGACCAGCGACTTGTTGACGCAGTTAGATGAATTCGGATCAGCGAGAGAAGTCGCAGGAGGAATCGCCGGACAGGAACCTGAAGCAATAACGCTGGCTAATATCGATGGCATTAGCGTCGTCAGCCCTTGGCTGATCCGAGGGGTAAGTGATCCTGATGCGGCATCGCGTCTGATCTGTTTTCATTCGATGGGAGTCGGCGCATCCCTGTTCACAAGATTTCTTCTTAATCCGCCCAACAGCATCGACATTCTTGCAGTGCAGACACCCGGTCGTGAAAACAGGATCTCCGAACCGGTGGCAGCGAGTGTAGATGAATTGGTCGATCACATTGTTCCGCACTTGGTGTCGCTCTTTGACCGTCCTGTCGTCATCTGGGGTCACAGTTTCGGCGGGATTGTCGCTTGGGAAGTCATTCGTCGATTACAGAGCCATGGCTGCAAGCCAATTCATTTTGTGGTATCTGGCACGGAAGTTCCGCACGTCGTTCCAATGTGGCAAAAACGAGAGATCATGCTCAAGGCAATGGTCCCGGACAACAGCCCGGAATACTTGATGTCGCAGTCACGATTTGTGGACGATCCCGAATTTTTTAAACGGATTATTGTGCCGGGCCTTAGGCGTGATATGCCTCTATTGCAAACATTTTCCTATCGGCCCAGTGCGCCGCTGACTTGTCCGCTGACGGCTTTTGCAGCCCGTCAAGACGACATGGTGTATACCGATCTAATCCGTGAATGGTCACTATACACCGCTGGGAGGTTCGATCTTATCGAAGTCGATGGTGACCACTGGTTCCTGGACCGCAATCGTGACCTCATCATCGCGACCTTTCAGAAGATCGTCACTGAGTTCCAAAAGACGCAGGCCGATCAAGTTGTTGAGTCGGCAACAAGATAGCAACGGAACGATTGCAGCAGTTCGCAATTGGCCGCACCGTCCGGTCATGGCGGGTCAGGGAACCGATTCATCGGGGAGACAAAAGTTGCCGCCCAGGTTGGTCAATGCTTGTCTCGCATTGACCAGGTCTTGCTGCGCATCGGGCCAATTGTGTAGCTTCCCAATCCGGCCGCGTGCATGAAGTGTCTGCGCATGCTCGAACTTTGCTCCCTGCCTGACTGCGACCGCGAGGCTTTCATCAAAGAATCGTCGTGACTTGCGAATTTGTCCAAATTCGGCGGCGATCAGCCCGCACTCACGCAGTGCATGTGGAAGTTCGGTCTGAAAGGTGCGGGCAATCTTGACCGCCTTCTTCGCCACATTCCATGCTCGGTTCAATAACTTGCGTCGATCTTCCGGCGTCAACTCTGCTGCCTTCTCCGCTTCCCGTCGCAACGCCGAGGCAAGCCACGTGCGCAGAGGAAAAGTCCACGCATTTTTCACATCAGTTTTTTCGACATCCTGGAGCGAGCTACCGAGAAAAGCGGCAGCCTCCGCAGGGCGATCCAGCATCAACAGCCGCACCCCGCCCGCCAGCTTCACCTGGGCAGTACCTTGAACATCGTATCGCACGTGCTCCAGTTCAATTTCCAATGCCTCGGCGCTGATTTTTCCCGTTGCCCTCACGAGCAAGTCCAGAGCAATCCCGGACGCCTGAATGTCGCCGATTTCAATTCCGGACTGATAGACGTGTTTTGCTTCGGCCGCAGCAGTTGCAAGGTTGCCCAGACGATAGTGGCTCGCAGCAACGTGATAACGAGCAATGTTTTCTTCCCAGACGTCTCCCGCTCGCTCCAGTATTTGCACTGCTTCCCCACACTTCTCGATGCACTCTTCGTATCGCGCGGCCACATACAGCACGAGTCCATTGTAGTGCAGCGCTGTTCCCTCTCCCTGCAAATCCCCCAAGTTTTTGTAAATGTTACGAGCATGCTGCGCATAAGTGATTCCTCGATCAAAAAACGCGAGCAGACTCATAACAGGAGTGTGAATCGAGTAGGCCCGTGCGAGCTCGCGAGTCGGTGGATAACACTCGGCGAGATTCATGGCACGCAATTGAATCCAGAGACATGGCGTCTTGCCGCGTCCAAACCAGTAAGCGTAACAGAGTCGATTATCCAGACGGATATTCAGCAGTTGTTGCTCCACCGACTCTAGCGGCTGTCGCGCCAGAAACCACGCAGGAAACATCGTGTGCAGCAACTGAATAGACAATTCGCGGAGCAAATGCACATGGAGCAAAAATGCAGACCGGGGCACTTTTCTACCGAGCAGTTCGAGGGCATTTTCACTGGCCTTGATCGCTTGGCCAATATCACCCTGTTTAAAAGCCAGTTCACCAAGCTTACCCTCGACTTGCGCTCGCTTCAGTATATCCGACGTCCAAACTAAAGCAGATTGGAAACGAATTGCCGCATCGGGATATCGACCACGAAGCATCAGTATATCACCCAGATTCTCGGCGATCTTATACTGCGTCGCATGATCGGCCATTTCGGCACCACGTTCCGCGATTCGATAGAGTCGCTCTGCAATTTCCAGTGCGTACTGTGCCCGGGCCTGATCGGCCATCGCGACAGCGTAAGGTAATGCCTGCATGCTGTCTCCGGCCACATCGAAATGGTAGACAAGATCGAAAACTCGCTTTGAGAACTGCTCGTTCAAACAGACGGCTGCGGCATCTTCGAATGTGGTCGTTGCCGCCAACGAAGTTTCCGAGACGGCATTGATGTCTTTGTGGTTTTCGTTGCGGACGGCCAATTCCAGGACTGCAGCGATCCGGTGATGAAGATTCTTGACGATATCCAGAGGTAGGTGACTCAGAATCGTTTCGCGGATCCGGTCGTGCCAGGTTTCCAGTTCCTGTCCGTCGCCAAAGCCGCTGCTGCGCAAAAGGCGGGCAGAACGGAGTGCGGCCAGCGTGCCATGTTCATCCAGCCGAAGCTCGGCGGCCTGACGTGCGTCGTAGAGTCTAAGCGGCTGGCCCGAGACGGCGATAACTTCCAACAATCGACGGGGCTCATCCCGCAGCGTTTGGATTCGCGACCACAGGATCTCATCCAGCGGCAGCGTTCCCGAGTCGGAAGTGTTGGCGGCAACCTGAACATTGCTGGCGACACACTCGGCCAGTACCTGAACAAAGAACGGATTCCCACCTGACTCGCTGGCAATGGTTTCCGCCTGGGCCAGACTTGCGGCGTCGCGACGTCCCAGAAGATTCAATGCCAACTCGCGGGCTTCTGCCAGTCCCAGTTGATCAACTGACAGTGGCCTCTGGTCCAGTGCGGTTCCAGCTTTTTCAATCGCTCTGTTGAGTATCTCCAGACAGGGGCTGGTGTCCGCGTCTTCACTGCGGAAACACGCGACCAGCATGAGCACCGGTGCGTCAGGCTGTCGCAACAGTTCCACCAACTGCGTCGCTCCATCCACATCACCCCATTGCAGGTCATCGATCAGCAGAACCAGCGGCTTGCGATCACCAATGCGGGCCAGCAATTCGCGGAGGGCGGCAAACGCGCGACGTCGCAGTTCATGCGGATCTACGACCTCACCCGCTCGGCTGGGAGATTCCGCGATCGCCGTCACTCGCTGCAAAACCGGAAAGACTTGCGCGAGCAGTTGAGGCTCCCGCGGCAAAACGGCCTGCGCTTCCAGCGGAGACAAATGACGCAGATGCCGACTCAGGGAATCGATCAAATTGTCCAGCGCCTTGTACGGCACCGATTCCCGTTCGTAGCATTTGCCAGCCAGGATGACGGGTTCTCCCTGCTGCCGGAGTTCTTCAAGAAAGTGCTGGGCGAGCAGGCTTTTTCCGGCACCTGAACGGCCCTGCAGGCGTACAACCGTCGTGCGGCCATTACTCATTGATCGAAATGCCGCGTGCAGTTCCGCCAGCTGATCTTCGCGACCAACCAAGGACGCTCTTTGACCCTGCATTGAAGGACGGGCAATGGATGTTTCTTCGCGCGAAGTGACCGAGTCCAGTCGTCGCAGGATCTCGGACCCAATTGGACGTGCGTCAACGGAGGTGCGCAGCAGATCGATACACAGTTGGTTCAGATCTTCAGGAATATCAGGAACAAGTGTGTTGGGCGCGACGGGTTCCCGTTGCTGTTTGTCCATCAGGACTCGCAGCGGCGGACCGGTAAATGGCAATTGGCCGGTCAACGCTTCGTACAATACGACACCAACACTGTACCAGTCACTGGCCTCCGATTGAGCCTGACTGGCCGCCTGCTCAGGTGCCATGTAGGCGACAGTGCCGGTCACGTTCTGATCGGTGCTCTGGTGCAGGCCGTCCCAGTCCATATCGGCCACCAAGCCAAAATCCAACAACACGACCCGGCCTTCACGGGTCACCATGACGTTGGATGGCTTGATATCGCGATGAAGTTTCCCGTGCGCATGCAGAGCCGAAACGCCTTGGGCGAGTTGGCGAAGGGTGTCGCGAAGCCGATCATACTGCTGCCGTGACAAACACCTCAGGGATCTCGAACTGGATGGAATCGGAATGTCGATGGTTGCGGCGTCAGTGAGTGCTGCCTGGCAGACATCCAGCGATCGAGAATCAATTGCGTCTGAATCCGGGCGGAAATTGGCTAGAAAGTGTTCGCCTTCGATTAGTTCCATGGCGACGAAATACTGCTGTCCAGTCGAAACAAGTTCGTAAAGGCCGACCAAATTGGGATGTGTCACGTCAGCGAGTGCCCGAAATTCTTGTTTCAGACGGTAAATTGTCGCTGCGGTGACTCGCTGCAGGGTCTTCAGTGCCACGATTTTTTGCTGTTTCAGGCTCCATGCCTGATAGACAATCCCCATGCCCCCCTGACCCAGAATGCCGAGTATCTTGTAGTTCTCGACTGCAGGGATTGCGATTTGGCCAGGATTCGGCTGCAGCGTCACTTCGGAATGCTGCGGCGTGCTGTCGAGGGAGTGACAAGTCGTCTCCAGCCCGTGCAGCCCCTTGACGATTTCGCTGAGCAGGTCGGGGCAGTCGCGACACAATTCTTCAGGACTCAAGATCTGGCCCTGGGCGCGCAGCTCTTCCCAGCGCAGCAGCAAATGAGCGATTCGGGGATCAAAAACCATTGCAAATGAGCCGAAGATCTCAGGAAATACTGATAAAAGGTTGCTAGTGTATACTGAAAGGTAGGATTAACCTCCACCTCAGTGGAATCGTGTGGCTGAGAAGTCTTGGATTTGCGGTGCTTACTTCATTCTCCCTCTGGGTAGAGTCGAGCGTCAGCGAAGAGAGGGCTGCTGGGGCCAGGCACAAGAAATTTGTCGGTAAATGGAAATGAGTTGGACAATGCCGTATTTCGGAGAAAACCAATTTGAATACGGCCTCGGAGAGGCGACAACATGTAGCCGTGGGCTTTAGCCCACGAACAGGATTCAAGCTGGTTTCGTAGCCCCGATAGGCAACGCCTTGAAGGATTTTTGTCAGTGAAATTGATCAGAATCTGGAATGCGGTGCATCGCCAATGATTCGAACACCTGCGGTTCCGGCCAACGGGCCGACAATTCGATTCGTCTCCAGCGAATGCCCGCCCCGATTGGGGCTATAGAACACGGGATTCACGGTCACCTGGGCCGTTGGCCCAGGCTATTAGAGCGGATGGGCCTTTGGCCCGAAAACACAGGGAGTCAAAAAGATTGGGATGCAATTCAGGCCCAGCGGGCCGACACAGCTTCTGCCGGTGGCGTGAGCCACCGGTGGGTCATAGTAGACCTCACTCTCCGAGTGAGGCAGGCCGTAAAACACGGCCTTTGGCATTCGTAACTCAGAGAGTGACGGCTACTTTAATCTTGGCGCGTACTTCGCCCGCAACCGAAGTTCGCCATAGCGAACCGCTCTCCATCCGACCCCGCGTCGGTGGGAGCAAGACTGATCAGCTACAACATAAAGACGTCACGAAAAACACCCTCCACCGACCCTGTGTCGGTGCAGGCCAAGGCGCAGTACTAGTTTTCTGCTGTAGCTCACCAATTATTGGTCCACCGACGCAGGGTCGGGGGTGCCAAAACGCCAAACAACGACACCTCGACGAGTTAAATTTTTCTCAGCAAAATACAAGATTCCAACTGTTTGCTGTGCAAAATGAGTACCATTGGCCTCACGGCACCGGCAGAGGCTGTGTCGGCCCATCCGGGCCTGAACAAAGAATCGCCTGGATATCGGACAACGTTCGTTTACGATCAGCCCTGAAGGAACACCATTATGCCGTTCGCTGGCTGATAAATTCACTCCAAAAGTCCTTACCGGCGTTTCCCCCTCACCCTAGCCCTCTCCCCCGTGGAAAACGTGTGAAATTGGAAAATCAATTGCGGGGGAGAGGGGACAATCGCTAGAAAAGCCATAGCACCATTTCTGACCGCGTGAAGTATAAATCAACAGCCTCCCCCCACACCAAATAGGGTCATTGACACGAACATGGGACCGTCAAACTAAGACCTCTGGAAATTGTCAGCATGACCGTCAACCCGTCGCAACTTCCTCCCGCAGAGGCGATCACGTCTCCAAAATCCAGAGTGATTGGCGGTCGTTATCGCGTACAGCGGCAGCTGAAAACTCGAGTTGATACAGAGACCCTGCTGGCGCTGGATCAGACAAACGGGCAGCAGGTCGTAGTTAAGACAACTGCAGCGACTTTGTTCTCCGCCTCGGTGCGGATGCGGTTGGAACATGAAGCCCATGTTCTGTCGAAAATCCAGAAGGGGCGGTTCGCTCCACTCCTCGACTATGGCACTGAAGACGACCAGGTCTATCTAGTCATGCCCTTCATTCCCGGGATCACGCTGCAGGCAAGACTGAAACAGGGGGCTCTATCGGTTCGAGATACTATTCAAGTCGGTCGCGCAATCCTGACGGCGCTCAGCGCTGCACATGCCAGCGATGTCTTGCATCGTGATGTTCGGCCCGCCAACATCATCGTGAACGAAGAATCTGATCTTCACGAAGCAACGTTAATCGATTTTGGTTTGGCCCACAGCGCTGGGTTGGACGCCAGAATTCTGCACAAATGGGTTGGGACGGCACAGTATCTATCACCTGAAGCTGCTGGCCTGCTGGACCAGGAAGTCACCGCCTGTTCCGATTTGTATTCCACAGGAATCGTGCTGTTCGAATGCCTTGCCGGTCGACCTCCCTTTGAGGGAAAAAGCGTTGGTGAAGTGCTGCGGCAGCACATGACTGCACAACCGCCGGAGTTGCGAAGTCTGGGGCTGTCAGTTCCGCGCGTGCTGGACGAAGTCATCCAACGCCTGTTGCGCAAGGATCCTCGCGAGAGGTATCAAACGGCACGAGCCGTATTTTCCGACTTGTCGATGATTGAAGAGTCGCTGCGGCGAGGCGAATCGGAACCAAATCTGGTGGTGGGATTACGGGATCAGCGTCGAACACTGACTGAGCCGGCGTTTGTCGGTCGCGGTCAGGAATTGGCGCTATTGAACGCTCAGCTGGAACGCACCCAGTCGGGTGAGCGTGGTCTGGTCCTCCTGGAAGCGGAATCTGGCGGTGGCAAGAGTCGGCTGCTGCAGGAATTCGCGCAACGTGGTGCGCAGCAGGGTGCCTGGATTCTGCGAGGTCAGGGACTTAACCAGGCCGCTCAACGACCGTTTCAACTGCTGTCAGGCGTTGCGGAAGGTATCATGGCAACGGCGCGTCTGGAACCTGGAATTGACACCCGGATTCAAACCGCCCTCGGGGACCATCTGGACGGGGCCTGTCTGGCACTTCCTGAACTGGCCACACTTTTAGGGTCACGCGAGTTCAGTGAACTGGGGCCGGAATCATTTGCGGAAACTCGCAGCGTCCAGGCATTAACGGCCCTGCTGGATTCCCTCGGTGGCCTGGGTCGTACCGTACTCGTTCTGCTGGACGACTGCCAATGGGCAGATCAGTTGACGCTGAAAGTGCTGAGCAACTGGCAGCGGCGACAGGAAACAGCGAACCATCCGGTTCTCTTGGTGGTGGCGTTTCGGACGGAGGAAGTTCCGGAGGGACATCCATTACGGGCACTCAGGTCAGCGGCGCATTTATCGCTTCCGACATTCCAGGCAGCGAACGTGCGCAAGCTGGTTGAGTCCATGGCGGGACCATTGCCGGATGAAGCCGTGAGCGTGATCGAGCGATTGGCAGAAGGCAGCCCGTTTATGGCGGCCGCCGCGCTCCGCGGACTGGTGGAATCTGGCGCTTTGGTGCCGATTCCAACTGGCTGGCGCGTGGAACCGCTGGCCATGGCCGACGTGCAGTCGTCCCGGCACGCTGCGGCATTTCTTTCCCGTCGCATCGAATTATTACCCGAGGCGAGCATCAACCTGCTCTCGGTGGGGGCAGTGCTTGGTAAAGAATTTGACCTGTCTACGGCATCGACACTGGCAGGTCAGACGGCGGAGCAAGCCATAGCGGCGCTACATGAGGCGCAACATCGTCATATCGTCTGGTCAAAAACAACCAACGACCGATGTGCCTTCGTCCATGATAAGCTCCGTCAGACGCTGCTGGATCGTTTACCTGAAAGTGAACGCAGAGATCTGCATCTGCAGGCTGCAATTGATATAGAAGCCGGGAATCCGCGACGCATCTACGATTTGGCCTATCATTTTGATGCGGCCGGAGACAGCCATCGAGCATTACCATTTGCTTTGGCAGCGGCTGAAGACGCCCGAACGCATCATGCGTTGGAGCTTGCCGAAGAACAATATCGTATCGCAGATCGCGGCGATTCGACCGATGAAGCGATACGTTACCAGATTGCTGAGGGGCTGGGGGATGTACTGATCCTCCGTGGGCGATACGAAGAAGCTGCGACATTTACGGCAGCTGCGCGAGACTTGGCCTCAACAGAAATCGATAAGGCTCAAATTGAAGGAAAGCTCGGCGAACTTGCCTTCAAGCAAGGCGACATGAAAACTGCAATTGATGCCATTGAGCGTGCACTTAAGTTACTCGGATGCAGGATTCCATTATGGTCCGCGGGCTACTTGTTTCGGCTGCTGCGGGAGGCGATTGTGCAGGTTATGCACTCTGCGTTCCCGCGCCTTTTCGTGGGCCGCAGGAAACTGAAACACGTCGAGCGGGAACTGCTAACAATTCGGTTGCATCATCGTCTCGCCTATGCATATTGGTTTGGACGAGGCCAGATTCCCTGCCTTTGGACCCATCTGCGCTGCATGAACCTAGCCGAATGCTACCCTCCCAGTGCGGAGTTGGCGCAGGCTTACTCTATGCATGCTCCCGTGATGGGCTTGGTCGCGTACTTCAGTCGCGGTATTTCTTACGCACAAAGATCGTTTGCCGTCTACAAGTCGCTCGACGACCTGTGGGGACAGGGACAATCGCTTCACTTCCACGGAATCGTCCTTTTTGCCGCATCGCGGTTCGATGAGTGCATCGAGAAATGCCGCGATGCGGTACGGTTGCTGGAGAGAACTGGAGACTACTGGGAAGTTAATGTCGCTCGATATCACATCGCCCACAGCCATTATCGACTCGGCGAGCTTTCCAGTGCCGTGACAGAGGCCCGGCAGATGCATCAGTCGGGCCTTGATCTGGGCGACATCCAGGCGTCCGGCGGCAGCCTAGATGTTTGGGCGATGGCGTCCGGAGGGCAGGTCAATTCAGAGACGCTGCAAACGGAGCTTCAGCGACGGCGGGCCGATGTTCAGATAAGCGCCACAGTAATGCTGGCGGAAGGCGTGCGGCTATTTATGCTGGACCATGTAGATCAGGCCGCTGTCGTCTTTAAACGGGGCCATCAGGTTGCGGAAAAAGCTGGCCTGCGTAGCACATATGTCTTTGGGATCCGTGTGTGGCTCGCCTCCGCATTGCGACGCCAGGCCGAAAAAATATCCAACTGGACTCCTGGGAAAAAATACGCGATCTTGAATCATGCCAGTAAGGTCGTTGGAAAGGCGGTGAAGATCGCTCGCACGTTTCAAAATGACCTGCCACACGCACTCCGCGAATCTGGTCTCATTGCCGCGATGCAGGGATCGATTCGCAAGGCACGCAAATGTTTTGATGAAAGTCTGGCGGTGGCGGAGCGGCAGGGGGCGAGGTTTGAGCATGCTCAGACTTTGCTGGCGCGGGGACGTGTCGGAAAAGAGGTTGGCTGGCCCGGTGCGGAGGACGATCTGACAACCGCACGGCAGGCACTGCATGCCCTCGGAGCGGACTTCGCGCTCGATGTGGCCATCGAGCCGCAGGGGGTGACAGCGAAGACGGCCACGCTGTCCCTGGTGGATCGATTCGACACGGTCCTTGACTCCGGGCGCAAAATTGCGTCCGCGCTGTCGCGGGATATGATTTTTAAGGAAGTCCGTGATGCGGCTCGACAACTGTTGCGAGGAGAACGCTGCCTGCTGTTGCGACTTCAGGGGGATGATGCCCACAAAGATATCGTGCCTGGCCTGGGAGAGCTAACTACCGAATACAGCGACTACATGGCCAACCGCGCGGTTGGCTCGGGTGAAGTGGTTGTGCTCAAGCCAGGGCAGGCTGGCGAGGAAGTTG
>Ga0138256_10004509_pt1 | contig 14805 bp, 13 predicted proteins | sample KNB2016incub_MG_FD_105486 | JGI IMG/M metagenome (GOLD analysis project Ga0138256, IMG submission 105486) | Active sludge microbial communities from wastewater in Klosterneuburg, Austria - KNB2014incub_MG | ecosystem: Engineered > WWTP > Activated sludge > Unclassified | place: Austria... | reverse complement strand
TAGTGCTTTATTAATTAATAATCGTCTTATATAATTAAGATGATAAAGACTGGAGGTGAATAAATGTTAAATATAGACAAAAAAAATAATAAATCTAAAGCAAGTGGTTTGGCTGCTGGAATAGCAATCGGTGCGGCCTTAGGTGCGACAGCTGTTGCACTAAAAGATAAAAAAACTCAAGCAAAAGTAAAAAATACTGTAAAAAAAATGAAGACTTGGGCAGAGAAAACATCCAATCATTTTGCAGATCGGACACAAGAAGTTATTAATGGCGTTGAGAAAGAAGTTGATAAAGAAGTTGAAAGTGAAAGTGTAAATAATTAAGCAGATCGTTCTATATTGACCGATTTAGCAATTGGATTTAGTTCTATTTTAGAGAGAGTAGGATTGTTGATTATTTCTACCTGTTTGGATTTTGATTTCTTTCTCAAGCTTATTGAGGTTCTTAACTATCATGCATTTACCATGCCTTGTAATATATCCTAATTTTTCTAGTTTTTTCATTTCAAGCGATGTGGTTTCGCGCGTTATGCCTACTAATGTTGCGATATCTTTATGAGTCAGAGGTACATTAATTAAAATATCATCTCCGTATTTTTCCCCAAATTTTTGTGCGCATGAGATAATTGTTGCCATTATTTTCGTATGAGCGTTGTTAAAAACTAGGTATTCCATTTTGGATACGATATCATTGAAGCGAACAAAAACTTTCTTAGTTAATTCTAAATAAACCTCTGGTTCGTTATTTATGAACTGATGAAACTGATCAATGTTCACTTTCCAAATCTCCAGTGATGTTATCGCTTCAAGGTAATAAGAATGTCGACTTGAATTAATCATGCCGAAAGTGAGAGGGAAAAAGTCTTTTGGTTTAAGAATAGTAAGCGTTAGTTCTTCGCCTTGTTCAGAAATTCTAAATACCCTAAGGAAACCATTTTTAATATAGAAAATACTTGAGCTTGTGTCACAAGCGAGAGATATTACAGAACGAGGTTTGTATTGCAGAGGTTTGTATTGACTGAAGAATCTATCCAGCTTATCTAATGATTCTTGTTGTAGCATGTATTGAGGTTATCTTTTTACAATAATAAACAGTTAATGAAAATGTAAGAATTCCATAAGAATGAGATCATTTTTAGTAAAAAGACTTGTATTTTTAGAAATATAGCGGATAATATACTTCTTGCTAATGAACATTATGGAGAGAGCGTTAGATAAGATTAATCAAGCAGGACTTGCTCTTTTAGATACACTGACTCCGGAGGAAACTTATTCTGCGATTGTCGAACAGGCAAAGCATTTGGTAGATGCTGAATATGGTTCAATTCTCTTGTCCATAAGTGATAAGCTTCAACCTGTATATGCTTCAGATCCATTTTTTGCAACTCTTAAAGTAAGAAAGGATGGAACTATTGAGCAGGCTTTTAAAGAGAAAAAATTTATAGTTAATAATATAACAACGGATACCAAGGTTGATCCTGCAATACGCCGCATGGGTATTCAATCAGTAATATTGATACCCCTTGCCTATCGTGGTGATGCCATTGGTATATTAAGTGTTCTTTCTTTAAAGAAAGAACACTTCTCTCAAAAAGAAATTGATATGCTTAGGGTTTTTGGTTCTATGTCAAGTTTTGCGATTAAAAAAGCACAGCTTTATAATGAAACAAGAAAAGCGCTTGAGATACGAGATATGTTTATCTCAATGGCTTCTCATGAACTTAGAACTCCGTTAACTTCAATTAGTGGCTATATACAACTTCTTCACGGTAAATTAGCTGGTCGTCGGGATGCAGTGGGTAAATGGATTGAGGCACTTTACGAAGAAAATAAGAGAATGATGCATTTGGTAAAAGAAATACTTGAAGTTAATCGTCTGAAGGCAGGACAGCTCCAATTTCGCTGGCAAGAGTGTGATCTTAATAATGTTATTAAGAAGGGAATTAAAGAAGTATCCAAATCGTATGGAGGGAGAATAATAAATTATAAAAATACTATAAAAACAGAAGCAAAGATAGTAGGTGATAGTGAAAGATTAACACAGGTAATATTAAATATACTTGATAACGCGCTTAAATATTCTAGCAATATATCTCCAATTGATATTACTTTGACCCGAAAATTAAATTTATTTACAGTTTCGGTTACTGATTACGGAAAGGGTATCGATGAGTCAGATTTATCATCAATTTTCGATGGGCATCATAAAGGAGATGGGGGAGAAGAAGGGTTTGGGTGGGGATTGTTTTTTGTAGATAATATTATTAGACAGCATAGAGGTTCTATCGATGTGAAATCGAAACTGAAAAAAGGAACAACTATGGAGATACACTTACCAAAGGCCAAGTATAATTAGCTTCAATTGAGTGCGTTATTCCTTAATAACGTATCCAAATCCTCGAATGGAATGGAGTAGCTTTTTGGAATAATTACTGTCAATTTTTTTCCGCAAGTAACCCATGTAAACATCAACCACGCGAGTTTCTACATCTGAAGAATAAAGCCATATCCGGTTAAGGATCATCTCACGAGTGAGAATTCGTCCTTTATTAGTCATGAGATATTGTAGTAACTTAAATTCTTGCGGTGTTAATTGTATGATTTTCCCTTCACGTCTTACTTCTAGTGTTTTATTATTAAGTTCAAGATCAGATACCTTCAAAGTAGTATCTGCTTCGCCTTGACGCCGGAATCTTGCTTTTATTCTAGCCAAAAATTCATCTGCTACAAAAGGTTTGGTAATATAATCATCTGCGCCCAGATTTAGACCTTGTACTATATCTGAAATACTATCTCGAGCAGTGAGAATTATTACGGGAAGATCTTTGTATTTCTTTCTTACTTCTAAGCACACAGTTTCCCCTGACATATTCGGGAGTCCTAAATCAAGGACAACTAAGTCAGGTTGAGTTTTAGCAAGGTTATCTAACGCTATGATACCATCGCTTGCTATTTGTACTGCATACCCGTTATCCAAAAGAAGTTCACGGAGATATTTTTGTAGTCCTTTATCGTCTTCGACCACTAGTATTGACTGCGTCATTGCTAACACATTATAGCAATATTATCTGTAATTACAATCTTACGGAACAGTTTCTTCCTTAATCCTTACAGTTTATCTTAAATAATTAGTAAAGCTATACTTTACTTAGCCACGGTTCAGCTTGACACACCCTTTGGTGTTTGTTATGGTTTTATATACAAGTTCTTAATAAAACAAATTAAACATTTATGACACTGCCCGTGGACAGGAATATCCTGCGAAAAACAATTTATGAAAATATATTAGAGTTATCTCATGAAAAAGGTATAAACGCTTCCGGAAAAGATGATATATATGGATGCATCTTTGGCCGTGATAGTGCCATCACAATTCTAAAAATATTAAAGGTTTGCAAGGAACAGAAAATTCCATCCGAAGAAAAAGAAAAACTTCTTGATATCTGTAAAAGAGCACTGCAAACACTTGTAAGCTTACAGGGACAAGAAACAAATATAGAATCGGGTGAGGAGCCAGGAAAGTTTATCCATGAATATCGACCTGATAATTTTGAAAGATTACTCCAAATGGAAAAACCATGGTATATATATCCAGATGGGGTTTTGAGAAATTATGACTCTCTCGATTCTACTCCGCTTGCTCTTATTGCGCTTTACAGCTACTGGGAATTAACAAAAGATGATGATTTTCTGCTTCTAGTTCTTCCCTCGGTAGAAAAAGGATTAAACTGGATTATTACGTACGGAGATCGAGATAAGGATTATTTATTGGAATATGATTTGTCAGTTGAAAGACAACACGGGGGATTAGCTGTACAGTCATGGACTGATTCTAGAGAATCTATGAATGATGCTTCAGGAAAATTTCCTGACTATCCAATTGCTCCGGTCGAAGTTCAGGGGTATGCTTGGTTGGCGCTTAATGTTTGGGCAGATTTTTATTCTGATTCGAAAATACATTTTGGAAATACTACTCGTTTTGCTAAGGCTCTGCGCTTGCATGCACGCGGTTTAAAAAAACAATTTAACAAAATGTTTATCTTTAGAGAAGGCAAGCACTATTATGCTGCTCAAGCTCTTGATGGTACGAAAGTTCAAATAAAGACCGTAACCGGTAATCCCTTACTTCTTCTTTGGGCAGCTTATAAAAAAGGTAACTCTGTCTCCACTATTTTGGAAAAACGATACATTCCATCTATTATTGAAAGAGCGTTTACAGATGATATGTTTGATAAAGATGCAGGTATAAGAACGATGAGTACGAAAGCGGAAACATATATAGCTGGGCCAAATTCTTACCATAACGGTAGTTTTTGGCCGAAACTAAATGGTATGAGCCATGAAGGATTAGTTAACTTTGGTTTCTTAAAAGAAGCAGCCTTATTAAGACTTGCTACTTTAAAACCAATAGAGTACTTCGGTTCACCTATTGAGTTATATATTAAAAAGGATAATGGGGAATATGATATATATAAAAATGCTGATGGTCAGGAGAGCTGTCGTGTGCAAGCGTGGACTGCAGCGTCAGCACTTGATCTACTTTCTAATCATGACATAACACTCCTCGTTTAATACTCCAGGCCTATCTCATCAATAAGAAAATAATTATTATTACACACTTATTACCCATCTATCACCGATTTTTTATATAGGTCTTGACATAATATAAGGTTTGTTTTAATATACCGAAAGTGATTGGTGAGAATATTATAGGATAGCTCAACAATACAAATAACGGTATGTTTGGGATACCTCCATTAATTAATAATAAACAAAACAAATTCTTTTTTGACTTTCAGAAAAGATCATCACATATTTCTTCAGTAGAGAAAGTCTGGTCGATTATTACATTTATTCTTGGTACTATCGCCCTCTTTTTTGTAATAAGTTTTTCATTTGATCCCATGGGAAAATTTATTTCGCCACTCGTAACGCATCTTACTTCACTAAAACCTTTATCAAATTCTCAACAAAATGCTTATGAGGTATTTGGTTTTGCGCCATATTGGACCATTAATAAGCTTGAGTCTGTAGATTTTTCAACTCTAACCACATTTGCGTATTTCGGAGTCCCTATTCTGGCCGAGGGTGGTTTAGACAAAGATGATTACGGATACACTGTTTTTAAAGCTGACAAAGCAACACAAATATTTAAAAAAGCTCACGATAACGGTGCGCGAGTAATATTAACGATCACATGCATGGATAATGATACTATAGAATCATTTTTGGGAAGTGACGTGGCTCGCGAGCGAACGATAATTGACACTATTGATGAAGTAAAGAATAAAGGAATTGATGGAGTAAATGTCGACGTTGAATATGTCGGCACCCCAAATGCGTATTATCGGGAACAATTCAGTATTTTTATTTCGGAATTGTCCACGAGAATGCATAAAGAATTACCGAGTTCATATGTAACAGTGTCGGTGTATGCGTCTTCGGCAAAAGAAGCAAAAATGTATGATATAGCAAGTATAGGAAAAAGCGCTGATGGTGTTTTTATGATGGCATATGATTTTGCTGGGAGAGGAAGTTCAGAGGCAATGCCTACAGCTCCACTGTACGGTCATAAAGAAGGAAAGTATAGTTATGATATAGAAACAGCCGTTAAAGATTTCCAAAAACATATGCCAGCCAATAAGATCATACTTGGTGTTCCTTATTATGGATATAGTTACCTTGTATACGGTGAGCCACGTGTGAAAGCTTCAACTAAACCAACCTGGTCTTCACTAGGAAAATCATTTGCCCAGACATATGAAGTAGCCACGGATAGCAAATATTCAGAAAGAGAAGGATGGGATGATTTGGGTCAAGTAGGATGGAAAGCATATTATGTATCAGAAGCCGATGCATGGCGAATGATTTTTCTTGATGATGCTCGATCTTTAGGTGTTAAATATGATTTTGCGAAAAACAATAATTTAGGGGGAGTTGGGATATGGGCATTAGGGTTTGATTCAGGGAAATCGGAGTTATGGGCAGTTCTTAAGGAAAAATTCGGCATCAGGGATTTAGCTGATAGTCGGATAAAATTAGCTGAGATTAATTGATTATATGTTTAATTTTTTTGAAAGTAAAATTGTTTTTTCTCATAGACATCTGAAGATTTTTGTGGCTACGTCGATTGCAATATTTGTTATGGTTGCAATGCAGCTAATAGGCATACGTGCACCTAAGCTTGAGCTTCCTATTCCGTCTAAGCCTGATGTTTTTTTTGATACAATTCAGCCAAAGTTGAATTTAATACCAAATAAATATAATCTCAAAAAGTACAGTAGTTTCATCGCTCAAGCCGGCGCATCTGGAAATGTTGATAATGCTTCAGCATATGGTGTAATTGATTATGATAGCGGAGAAATAATTTCTTCTAAAAATTTATCTGATTCTTTTCCGATTGCCTCACTCACAAAAGTAATGACAGCTATTGTTGCGCTTGATTTGGCTCATCCCGCAGAGAGTTTTGTAGTTTCCAAGAATGCGTCTCAGATAATTCCCACAAAAATTGGTTTACAGGTGGGTGAAAGTATGACTCTGAATGAGTTACTTCATGCATCTTTATTAACATCAGCGAATGATGCAGTTGAAGTGATTAGAGAAGGTATAGATAGTAAGTATGATGATTCGATATTCATAAGGGCTATGAATGAGAAGGCATTTGTATTGGGACTTAATCAGACATCATTTTCTAACCCTCAAGGCTTTGATGCTCCCAAGAATTACAGTAGTATCGAGGACTTTGCTGTAATAACTCACTATGCTTTAGAAAATTACCCGTTGATTAAAGAAATTGTAAAGAAAGATTATGAACTTTTATCTGAAAATGATTTTCATAAGCGATACGATTTGTATAACTGGAATGGACTAATCGGTGTATATCCAAATATTACAGGTGTAAAAATTGGGAATACTGATGATGCGGGTAGAACTACAGCAGTTGTGTCAGAAAGAAATGGTAAAAAATTAATAGCAATTATATTAGATGCGCCTGGAATAATTGAGCGGGATTTATGGACAGCACAGATTCTAGATTTAGCATATGAAGAAAGAATTGGGCTTGCATCAGTAGGGGTAACCGAAGAACAATTGCGAGCAAAGTATCAGACATGGAAATACTGGAATTAGGAAGATGTTTATATTATAAAGAGTCAGAAAGTAAAATATTTTAATGTTTGATTATTTAAAGTTCTGAGATATTGTAGCTTTGGTTATTGAATAGACTGCCCATATTAATAAGATATAGTGACATAGAGCACTTTTTTAATATTGGGGCACCGAGAGTCCGCCATCACAAAATAATGGTGGAGAAAAGAGGTGATTTTTTTGATAAAACTTATTATAAGAAGAATAATAGAAGCATTTACCCCAAAAAAGCCAGCCTATGCTAGGGTATGGATCCGATAATTTTTTTCAATTAGAATATCTGCAAGGTTATGCGGTTTGTTTCGCAATATGGGATAAACTTTGGTAGTATATGGATATCCATGAAAGGTGTTAAGGGGAATAACAAGCGGATACTTCTTGTCGAGGATGATCTGAGTATTGCTGAAATGGTTTCTTTAATCTTAATGGATAATAATTATGATGTTACCATTCCTGCTAATCATAGTCAGATCTTAAGCAATATTAATGATACTATTTTTGACCTCATACTTCTCGATATGTCACTATGGGGTATAGATGGGGCAGTGATTTACAAAGATATTCGGGGAAGTAAGAAAAACCAGACCACTCCTGTAGTATTAATGACTGCGCGATCCGGGGCTTCGAGCATGGTCGATGCTATTGGAGTTAGTGGGGTAATTGAAAAGCCTTTTGAAGTAAAGGAATTATTAAAAACTGTAAATAGCAACATATAATTACAATTTAGTGAGTATATAGTAAATTTTAATTCATTAAATTCAAATCTAGTCTTTAATATTTTGATTACTTGATCTATTTAATTACACATGGTAAGCTAGGGTGGTTTTAGAAAGGGTTGACAATTAGCAAACCTTATGATAGATTGCTAATAGTTTAAATAGTTTAGAAATATATTAAAATTTCAAATTATGGAAAAAGTTGTACCAGTAATACCTATAAGAGACGGCATTATTTTCCCTAATACGGATTCAGTGCTTACCTTTGGTAGGCCTAAAAGTCTCGCTGCTTTAGAAACCTCATTTAAACACGAAAGAATAGTGTGTTTTGTGCTTCAAAAAAATTCACGAGTAAACGATCCTACGACCAACGATCTTTATAGTATAGGTACTCTTTCTCGTATTGAGAGAATGATTCGTGCTGATGGAGAAATTAATGCGCAGGTGAGAGGTTTATCGCGTGTTCGAATACTTTCTTTCGAAACTCATGATTCTTTTCTTATGGCACGAGTAGAAGAGATTCCCGACGTTGTAGATAATACCGCAGAAATTCAAGCATTGTGTAATCATCTTACTAATGAGTTTCGTCGTGCTATGAATTTTGGAAAATCTGCAGATTTTCTTGTATTTATGAATATTATGTCTGAGAATTCTCCTTCAGAGTTATCAGATTTAGTTGCCTCCGCTCTTGATTTAAAGCCAGTAGAGAGACAAGAGTTGTTAGAGATAATGGACGTGAAGACACGCTTACAAAAACTGGCTGATCTTTTGGCAAAAGAAATAAAAGTTTTGGAGCTTGAGAAAAAAATAGCATCGAAGACTCAGGAGCGATTTGAAAAAGGCGCAAGGGAGGCGATGCTTAGAGAGCGTTTGAAAACTATCCAAAAGGAACTAAGTGATACAGATGTTGATGATGACACTAAAGAAATTCTTGCAAAGATAAAAACTGCTGGTATGCCTGAAGAGGTGCGTGAGAAGGCGGAGAAAGAAGTAAAAAAACTTGCAGGAATGAATCAATTCAATCCTGAAGTAGGGTATATAAGAAATTATTTGGATTGGTTGACGAGTGTTCCTTGGAATAAAGAAACCAAAAGTAATACTGAGATAAAAGCGGCGGAAAAAATCCTAGACGAAGATCATTATGCATTACAAAAAGCAAAAGAAAGAATTATTGAGTATTTGGCGGTTCATCAATTAGCTGGCAAAATTAAAGGACCTATTCTTTGCTTTGCAGGTCCTCCTGGAGTAGGAAAGACTTCTATCGGAAAATCTATTGCTCGGGCGCTGGGTCGGAAATTTGTGCGTGTATCTTTAGGAGGAATTCGTGATGAAGCAGAAATTCGAGGGCATAGAAGAACATATGTCGGCGCACTACCAGGAAGGATAATTCAAGGTATTAAAGATGCCGGAACAAAAAATCCTGTTTTCATGCTTGATGAGATTGATAAAGTAGGTACAGATTTTAGAGGAGATCCTTCTTCAGCACTTCTTGAAGCTCTAGATCCTGAACAAAATTCACAGTTTTCTGACCATTACCTAGAGGTACCATTTGATTTATCAGATGTCTTGTTTATAACTACTGCAAACGTACTTGATACCATACCGCCTGCTTTGCGAGACAGATTAGAAATTCTTCATTTTGCGGGATATACATCAGATGAGAAGTTTAAGATTGCGAAAAACTATCTTATTAAAAAGCAAATGGAAGCACATGGATTAAAAAACGATATGGCAGAGCTTAAGGATACAGCCTTAAAGTTTATTATATTGCATTATACGCGTGAGGCTGGAGTAAGAAATCTTGAGCGAAAGATCGCTACAGTTCTTCGTAAAATCGCAAAGAGAATAGCTGAAGGAGAAAAAGGAAAAATAACAATTACCGATAAAGATATAACGAAATATCTAGGCCCTATTAAATTTAGTGCATCTTTGATAGAGAAAAAAGACGAAATTGGTCAGGTAACAGGACTTGCATGGACTGAAGCAGGGGGAGACATACTTTTTATAGAAGTTGCTCTTATGCCTGGACGTGGTCAGCTTATTCTTACAGGTCAGTTGGGGGATGTTATGAAAGAGTCATGTCAGGCTGCAATGTCTTATATTCGAACGCGAGCAGCACAGCTCGGATTAGCAGAAAAGTTTTATCAGAAATTGGATGTTCATGTGCATGTACCCGAAGGTGCTACGCCAAAAGACGGTCCATCTGCAGGTATAGCTATAACGACTGCGATAGCTTCAGCGCTTACTAAGAATCCTGTAAAGCGCATAGTCGGAATGACAGGGGAAGTGACATTAAGAGGTAAGGTGCTTGAGATCGGTGGTATTAAAGAAAAGATTATCGCTGCTCATAGAGCAGGTTTAAAGACTGTCATCATTCCGAAAGAGAATGAAAAGGATTTAGAAGATGTGCCAAAAGAGGTATTAAAAGACTTGGAGTTTAAGTTTGTTTCTCACATGGATGAGGTTTTCCCTCTAGCTTATACTAAGCCTGTACATATAAAGAAAGCTTTAGAAGAAGGTCCCGAGGTGTCAGTTCGTCCCGTGCTTCGCCAGCACGCAACTAAACCAGTCCCCGCAGATTAGAAGTATTTCTAATAGATGATTGCACAAGTTCCACTATTTGGTCATGGACTAAGCCGTTACTGGCAATAAACCCCTTTATTTCTTGGTCATACCTTTGCTCATTTCCGAACAGATCTGTCACTTTCCCTCCTGCGTTATTAACGATCATTTTTACTGCAGCACCATCCCAAGGATTTTTATCTGGATAAATTGTAGCTATAAATTCACCACAAGTTACAAGGCTGGCTGAATAACATACGCTCATCAGGCTAGAATTATGGCCTCCAAAGCTTGCGTTCAAGCGTTGAAAGGCAAATAAATCATACCTTGCGCCAAACCATGATACGCAATCAATGACCGAGTCTTTAATATTTGTCTGTTTTGAAACTCTGATTGTTTTATTATTTAAGGTAGTAGGCTCATTATATTGGGCGTAGAATAAGCGATCCATTATAGGATCGTATAGAACACCAAGTATACCCTCACCATTTTTAGTTAACGCAAGTGAAAAAACAAAACAGGGATAACCGTGCGAAAACGGGAAAGTGCCATCTACTGGATCGCAAACCCAGACATATTCACTATTTTTTAGAATATGGCTTCCTTCCTCTGCGATTATTGAATGATCAGGATAATTTGTTTTTATTGAATTAATAACAAGATTATTTATAGCTTTATCAGTTTCAGTAAGTGGTGAACTATCCTTTTTCCATTCTCTTTTCATGCCTAAAGCGAAATTTGTGCGCATGATCTCCCCCGCTTTTCCTGCAAGGTCAATAGCGAAGTCTTTAAAAATAGGTTCCATGTATTGGAATTATAAAGCTTGCGGAAGTGTATTAGCAAGCCGTAAGAGATTACTTCTTCCGTTTGAGTCGAGATCCTTTTGAGAGCTTCTGTGGCTTAACTATTTACCATATACTACTTAGCCATTTGCTGTAATTATACTTTTCCCTTCACTTGTGCTATACTGGCCGCAGTGTTGATAAGACTGTAAGTAAGTTTAGGATAACTTTCTCATAAAAAGCTTCCCCTAGTACGATTACCAGTGCTTTCCACGAGTTTAATGAAGAAAGGAGGGAAAACACAAAATGAGTACTAAATTATTCGTAGGTAGTCTTGCTTGGGTAACCACAGATGACACACTAGGACAATTTTTCGCATCCGCAGGTACAGTAGTTTCAGCAAAAGTAATCAGAGATCGTGAGACAAATAAATCTCGAGGTTTCGGATTTGTTGAAATGGCAACCGCAGAAGAAGCTGAAAAAGCTATGAATGAGCTTAACGGCGCAGATCTAGACGGAAGAAAAATTAATGTTTCTGAAGCAAAGCCACAAGAAGATCGCGGACCCAGAAATTATTCTGGCGGCGGTAATAGAGGTGGTTATAACGACCGAAGAAATGACAACAGAAGAGATTACTAAATCTCTTTTTTGTTTTTTTATAACGGAGGATATGAGGCAACTCTATCTTCCGTTATTTTTTGGGTTTGTAACTATAAGCGTAGAAATAGATATTTAATAAGAGGTGTGGTAGTATGTGGAAGCATTATCTTTGTGATAAGGCTTCCGAATCTATGAGAAAAATATATAGAAAGAAAAAAAGAAATAATTGGCTTGCATTGATGCTTAAAAGTGTAGTACAAGATTTGAGAGAGAATATTGGAAGAGGACGGCAAGATATTTTAAAGAGTATTAAAAAACTGCCATTAATTAAGAGGTTCAAAAATCGTATAAGATATCATTATAAATACTTCGGTATAATTTTAATGCACTTGGGAATGAAAATGCTGCATAAGAAAGGTAAATATCTTCTTTTATCTTCAATCATAGAAAGTATATTTCAAACAGATGAAATATTTATAGCAGTTAGAAAAGTAAGAAAATACCCATTATTTCTACAGTTTACGATCGACATTGTATCTAGCTCTGATACTGTAAATTGGGAATATTTTAAACAAGAATTAGCGCTGCAACTGGGGTGTGAGATCTCAGATACAGCAGTTACTTTTAATGAGAAACGGTATATTATCGATATAACGAATACTGCTGTAAACAATTTCCAGAAAAATACTATGCCTTATGAGCCCGATAGACTGATTTCAGAAACTTGGGAGATAGAAGGTGCGGAAAAGATGCTCAACTAATATTCTTCATTGAAAGTCTTAAAACTCAACAGAAACTACAATTCTTGCTTCTTTTTGTATATAAAATAATAAATAAATCCTTTCTACTTTTGTTAGTCAAAAGTAGCAAAACATGGTGAGCTAGTGAAAGTCGACCGGTTTTGTTCTGTTCACTCCTCGGGGGAATGTGCGCCCCCTCCAACAGCTTACTCAATAAAGTTGGCAATCCCCTCTTCGAGTCTGAGCGATGAGGCTCAAGCCTCAGAGTCGAAGACCTGAGTCGTTCACTTCATAAAACTATTTCGGTCTTTGTTTCAACGCTCACTCTTTTACTGCTCTAAAACATTGATCACTGTGAACAAAGCGCGTATAGCAGTATCGAATGAGTTGCCTGGGGGAATCCAGCGAACTGCTGAAGGGGGAGGACAATCCCCCGGCTAACGAATGAGATACTGTAGCGCGACTTTACGTGATCAAGAATCTTTGATACTTTTGTTCGCAAAAGTATAGAGAGGATAAAGTTACTCAAGAAATTGAGCCTGTGGCATTTGTGGAACACTTACCTTTTACTGTTCTGAAGTAATTTGTGAAAGAGATTTTAGGACGAGGTCGGGTACGTAGATAAATTCTTCAGATTTATAGCCATTTCGAATAAGCGCGTCACGGACGTTTTTAGATAGAACCACTGGATAATAATCATCAATAACTCGCGATAATGTTTGTTGTTCTGTTTGATCTTCGAATAGATCATAACCAATTGTTAATACTCCATTTTTTGAAGATCGCTTTCGGTATCCCATTAATTTTAATCTAGAATAAAATCGGTTTTTATACTCAAGTATTCCTTCTTTGGTGGCGCGGAGTATTATTTTCCGACCATTTGCGATACTTAGGATTTTCTTGAGAACTATATCTGTAGGATCAAGTAAGCTGACTTTATTATATTTCTTAGATAATGTAGAGAGTGAAATGGTATCAGCACTTCTGGGTATCACCCGTCTTTGATCTACAGAATGAACATAGCTTTTATGGAATTTATCGCCGATTATAAGAATACGTTTTAACGGCCATTTGTATTCTTTTTCTACAGTCCTAATATTTTGGCAAAGAATATCCAGCTTATGAGGGGAAAGATCGTATGCTTTTTCGTTTGGAAGAAAAATTTGGTCGTCTTTCACAGGGAAAAAAATATATTCTCCGGCGTTTTTTCCACCGCATCGGAGTAATACTTCTTTTAAATCCTCGTATTGTGTATTTGAATCGTAATAATTCCAAATTTGAGTATAATGAGGTTTTATTTGAGAGATGGTTATAGAATCAGCAGCTTTGTGGCTAAGTACATGCTGCATGCCGATGTAATCTCCTTGACCGATAAATAAAAGTGAATGACCATTATTAAGCTGATAAGATAAAGTTCCATTTTGAAGGCGATCTTTTATGGTCAATTGCGCGTCAAGTACTTTATCTAACCATGTTCGTCGACTTATTGAATCTACAATATTTTTAATTCCAGCGATACCGAAGGAGTAAAGAATAACATTCGGGAGATGAAAGATTATATTTGACTTCTCTACGGGTTCGCCTAAGATATTCCAGAAATAATCAAGCCCTAGCATGGCCTCATTAGATAAATTTGTCCATGTCGGTAAATCATGAGAGATTGAGTCAAAAACATCGGGAAAGGCCGCGAAGAAGAATCCCACGACTAAGGATACGGGTAGTGCTACATGTTTCAGAAGTTTGGCCACAGTACCATCTTCAGTTCTCTTTTCAAAGTTTAATAGTGTGGATATTTCAACAGGTGAAATCGGTAAATTACTAGCAGCTTTTCGACTTATGTTTAAAAGTGTTGTTTTTTGGTTGTTCATGGTGAGCATTATACCTGTTAAGTCTTATAATGTGAATACTTTGCTTTTTTTGTTTAAAGATGGTACTATATATTCTTGTTTGCAGTTCTCACGATAAAACTTCGGTTTCAATCTACATAACAATAGAACTGTCCATTCTGTCAGCCACGGAAAAATATTATAAATAATTAGATATATTCTCTTTTTTTATGAACAAAAGCATTATAGTCGCGACTTTCGCGTTTATTACCAATCACGAAAATAAGGTGTTATTATTGCGTCGAGCAAAGCATGATTCATTTCCGGGTCGATGGGAGCTCCCAGGTGGCGGATTAGATTCAGGTGAGCGACCTGAAGAAAGTATAGAACGTGAGGTTCTGGAAGAGTCAGGGTTGCTTGTGAGAGCAATACG
>Ga0138256_10004508_pt1 | contig 14807 bp, 8 predicted proteins | sample KNB2016incub_MG_FD_105486 | JGI IMG/M metagenome (GOLD analysis project Ga0138256, IMG submission 105486) | Active sludge microbial communities from wastewater in Klosterneuburg, Austria - KNB2014incub_MG | ecosystem: Engineered > WWTP > Activated sludge > Unclassified | place: Austria... | reverse complement strand
AACCCCGCCAGCACCGAGCTCCGCATGGATGGCCTCTCGCCAGGAACATCGCGCCTGACCGTCACGGATGTCACGGGTCGCTTTGTGAAAGAAATGCAGGGGCCTTTCAATGGATCCATGAGCATTCCTGTTTCTGATCTGCCCAACGGTACGTACGTGCTCAGAAGCTTTGGCGCTGGACCCACGACCATGAGATCCTTCAGCGTGCTGCGCTGATCCGGAAATTGCGCGGCCAACGCGGAACTGGCCAAGAGCCTGTGTGATCTGGCGGCTCGCCGACCGGCGGTTCGCGGCTAGGCAACCAGCACCTACCTTGTTCGTTCTTTCAGTGTCATGCGCAACGCACCTATTGCCGGTGGACGATCACGATGGATCGTGATGTGCGTGATCTTTTCGTTTTGCGGATCCGTAGTTGCGCAGCCACCGATCGTGGTGGATTGGATGTCGGAACTTCCCAACGATCCCATGATCCTCGCCGCCTTCATCAACCCAAACAACGGACGATCCGAAGTGATCTACGATGAGAGCAGCGGTACTTGCGACACCGATGAACTATGGAGAGGGTATGATGCGAACGGACATCCGGGAAACTATTTGGATCCATGGGTCGGATGCTTGAACGCCTTCGCAAGCTTGGACCACTATGTGGCCGCAACTTCTCGGACCGGTTCCCCACGGATGGATGTTCTTAATGTTTCCACGCTCAACAATCACTTCTACATCTACTGCAATGGACTTATCATCGAAGGTTTGGATATAGGTCCACCGGGCTATGGTTATGCATCAGCGTTGTGCGTGCTGGCGGATGGCGCTGGCGTGTACATCGGCGGGGGCAGCACGAGTTGTCTGCCTGCCTATTCGACTATTTTCAAATTGGGTAGCGGTGCGCCATGGCCTGCCTGCGTGCCTTTCTCTCCGTACAGCTTGGAGGCCACACCTGATTCCATCCTATCCATCAACTTCCCATCAGTTCACATGGTGGATAAGGTCGCCGGAACGGTGGGTAGTACGTTCGACTTGTTCACTGGAACAGTTTCAAACACCGGCAAGACCTGTATGAACGGTGACACGCTCTACTGGGCCTGCAAGGTCGATGGCTCATTGCATGTAGGCAAGTACCTCTTGCATCAGGGAAGCATCTGGGAACAAGTACTGCCATTCACCGATATTCCAGTCGAACTCGTGCGCGATGATCACGGTCGGCTGTGGACTGCGGTTGGCAATAATTTGGTGTGGCTGGATTCGGCCACGGGTTCTTACTCATCAGAGACCATAGGTTCAGCGATCACAGGATTGGACCTTCAGGTCGGGGCAATTGTCCTAGCCGGCACGATGAGTACGAACGTGAATTTCATCATGCACGGAACTCCACAGCCATGAGAGCCGGACTCACCATTTGCATGATCGTGGCATTGGCAACTAACCGGTCGATCGCTCAGGTTCCCATTGATCCCGTCTGGACCCGCCTAGTGCCATCCTCCTCGCATGTTACCAGACTGGCATTGGATCACAGCACCGACCGACTTCACCTCGCATTTCAACCTGGGCCAGCTGATCCGCACACGTATATCCGTGCGTTCAATACGGACGGAAGCGACGTCCCACCTCCTTACACTGTGTTGACCCTCGGCACATTCCTACCTGTAACGATCACAACGGGCTACCCATTTTACAGAGACGAGCCTCTTCGTCTATTGGCGCAAAGTGACACGCTCTATTTCATTGATCACTATGTGGGTCAGTTGGACGACGTGAGTTGGTATCGCTCCGCGAGGATCACGTTGGATAGTGCGACGACATTCTCCATGCACACCGGTGGCGGCCCACAAGTGGATGTTCACCATGATCAGTTCGGCGACATCACGGTTTCCCCGACGGTCATTCGCAACTTCTCCAACCACCATTGGCTCATGGGCCGTGCTATTGTGCCAACAACGGACCGGATCGCGGCGGATGAGATGCGGATCTACTGCGGCCGAGTCCCGAATATCATTGCCCTGGATAGGAGTTCCATGACGCTTCTGTCCCCGCTTGTCGTGCCTTCCAGCGGATCATCGACGCGAACATTGCTCATGCTGACCAACGACGTGATCAACTACGCCAGCGTGAATAGCAATTTGACCATGGATATCGGAGCCGTGGATACCGCAGGCACGGTTATCTGGAGTTCCATTGTGACCCTCCCTCAGACCACCACACTGACCGGGATCGTTGGAGATGCTCTCGGTAACGTCTGGATCTCGGGCAGCCAAAGTGTGTCACCACAAACAGGCATCCTGTATCGCTTCAACGCGATGGGGGCTCAAACTGGGAACTACACCTTCGGCCGGACCATCGATGATATCGTATGTTCGGGTGACACCGTATTCCTGTCCGGATGGGACGCGGTGGATCCAACCATGGTCTACTTGGCTGCTTTCGCTACGGATATGACCACAGCGATCGGTTCATACGGACAGGGCCAACTGCGCATCTACCCCAATCCCGCGAGCACCGAACTCCGCGTGGATGGCCTCTCGCCAGGAACATCGCGCCTGACCGTCACGGATGTCACCGGTCGCTTCGTGAAGGAGGTACAAGGTCCATTCAATGGATCCATGAGCATTCCTGTTTCTGATCTGCCCAACGGTACGTACGTGCTCAGAAGCTTTGGCGCTGGACCCACGACCATGAGATCCTTCAGCGTGCTGCACTGATCCGGAAGTTGCGCGGCCAAAGCGATCTTCGCGCCGCATGTCGACCACGCAAGATCCCATCCGCCTCACCCAATTCAGCCACGGCGCCGGCTGTGGCTGCAAGATCGCACCCGCTGTGCTGGACACCATCCTGCACGGCGAACTCGGCGTCCTTCCCGATCCGCGATTGCTCGTGGGCTACGGCTCGAAGGATGATGCAGCGGTGTACGACATCGGGAACGGCCGAGCGCTGATCAGCACCACGGACTTCTTCACCCCCATCGTGGACGATGCGTTCGACTTCGGGCGCATCGCCGCAACGAACGCGTTGAGCGATGTGTACGCGATGGGCGGCAAACCCTTGCTCGCGGTGGCGATCCTCGGATGGCCCGTGGAGAAGTTGCCCGCAGAACTCGCTGCGCGCGTATTGGATGGTGGACGTCGAGCCTGCCACGATGCGGGTATCCCTCTTGCCGGTGGTCACAGCATCGATGCGCCGGAACCCTTCTTCGGGCTGGCGGTGACCGGTGAAGTGGCGACCACGAACATCAAGCGCAACAACACCGCGAGGGAGGGTGATGTGCTCCTGCTCACGAAACCCCTTGGCGTCGGCATCCTCACCACGGCCATGAAGCGCGGCATCCTTCAACCGGAACATGCGGGCATCGCCACGAAGTGGATGTGCAGGAGCAACGTGGTGGGCAGTGCATTGGGCACGGTCGCCGGTGTACACGCCATGACCGATGTCACCGGCTTCGGTCTGCTCGGGCACCTGGTGGAAGTGTGTGAAGGCAGCGGCCTTGGTGCCCGGATCGAATTCGCCCAGGTGCCGGTGATCCCCGAAGCGCTCACCTACCTGCAACAGGGCTGCTACACCGACGGTGGCGTGCGGAATTGGAAGTCGTGCGCGCACAAGGTGAGCGGTGCCTCGGCCATGGACCGCATGATGACGTTGAGCGACCCGCAAACGAGCGGTGGCTTGTTGATCGCGGTGGATCCTGGATCAGTGGATGAAGTGGTATCCCTTTGCACTTCGCAGGGTGTCCCGGCCTCCATCATCGGTGCGATGACCGCATTGGCCGATGCGACAGCGGTGATGGTAGAATAGTCGGCTCTTCCCGCCACCGACCATGTGTGCTATTGAACTTCGCGTTTCCATCGCGATCGCATCGTTCTAATTTCGCACCCTCACATCCGGATCCTGCAGAGAAGGCGATCCGCAAATCGAATGATCATGGCCACCAAACGAATGAACACGAAGGACGTCGAACAATTGTTGGTGCATTATCGGAGCGAGCGTCGTCGCTTGCTCTTCCAATTGGGGCAGGTGCGAAAAGCGTTGGGAGAATTGAAAGCGATCGAGAAGACGGCGGTGAAGAAGGAAGTTGGTGATGTGCCCAAGCGTGGGCCCGGTCGGCCCCGCAAGGAAGAAGGCGCTGCCAAGAGCAGGTATCGCCGCAAACCCGGTCGGCGCAAGAAGCGCACGGTGAAAGATGGCTACAAGTTGAGTCCATGGGACAATGTGGTCATCGGGGCCATCGAAAAGAAGAGCCTGCTTCTTCCCAAAGAGGACCTCTTCCGTGAAACGCTTGCATGGGCGAAGACGAATGCACCGAAGATGAAGAAGGCGGAAGTGGAAGTGAAACTGACGCGCGTGCTACAGAAGCTGAGCGGCAAGCGCGGTGTGCTCGGCACCTTCCGCAGTGGCTTGCGCCGAGGATACCACTACGGACTGAAGGATTGGTTCATCGGCACCAATGGCAAGTTGCGTCCGGCGCATCGCAACAAGGTCGAGATCAAGAAGTAGGTATTCACTGGACCGGATGTCGATCCTCGCGCGGCTCACCTGCTACTGCGGTCTTGGTCTGCTGTTGAATGGATCGGTGTGCGTGCCGGGCATTCGCGGCGGCGCGCCCTCCGTGGAAGGGATCGCGGTCCCTCCCGGATTCAGGATCACGTTGTTCGCAGAGGATGTCCCCAGCGCCCGCGCGATGTGTTGGGGCGACAAGGGAACGCTCTTCGTGGGAAGTCGCAGCGACGGCGATGTATACGCGCTCCGCGATACGAACAACGATGGCCGCGCTGATGAGAAGCATGTGATCGCTTCCCACCTGAACATGCCTGTGGGTGTCGCGTTCCGCAACGGTTCGCTCTATGTGAGCGCGGTGGATCGGATCCTGCGTCTGGATGCCATCGAGGATCATCTCACTGATCCACCCGCACCGGTCGTTGTCACCAGTTCCTACCCCACTGAAGAACATCACGGTTGGAAGTTCATCGCCTTCGGTCCTGATGGGAAACTGTACGTGCCCGTGGGTGCGCCGTGCAATAACTGCGTGAGTGAGGACAGCATCTACGCGAGCATTACGCGGATCAACCCGGATGGTACCGGTCGGGAGATCATTGCGCGTGGTGTCCGGAACACGGTCGGTTTCGATTGGCATCCGGGGACCGGCGAGTTATGGTTCACGGACAACGGTCGCGACTGGCTCGGTGATGACAGTCCGGATTGCGAGTTGAACGTGTTGCGGAGGATCGGTGATCACTTCGGCTACCCATACTGCCATGCGGGTGCTGTCAGCGATCCTGAATATGGGAAGCTGCGTCCGTGCAGTGAATTCGTTCCGCCCGCAGCGAAACTGGGACCACATGTGGCGCCTTTGGGAATGCGTTTCTACACGGGCACGAGCTTTCCGGAGAAGTATCACCACGCCATCTTCATCGCCGAGCACGGCAGCTGGAACCGGAGCACGCCCATCGGATATCGTGTCGTGGTGGCCTATCCCCAGCCGGATGGATCCGCGCGCACGGAAGTGTTCGCCGAAGGTTGGTTGAAAGGGAACCGTGCGAGTGGCCGCCCGGTGGATGTGCTGGTGGCGCCGGATGGTGCGTTGCTCGTGAGCGATGATGGTGCCGGAGCGATCTACCGGATCTCTTACGATAGCAAGTGACCGGTCCGGTGCGTCAACTCAACGCACGCTGTTGATACTCCCACGGTCGGGCGCGGTCCATGGCCTTTTCGGGCGTTGATCTTTGCACCATGAGAAAGTACATGCTGCTGATCGCCCTTGTCGGACTCGGCTTTTCGGCACGTTCACAAAGCAGCGGCTTCGGCTTGGGCATCATGCTCGGCGACCCCACGGGCCTGAACGGCAAGCTCTGGTTGAACGGCGATCGCGCTCTTGACTTCGGTTTGGCATGGGGGATCTACGGGCGTTACGTCCACCTCCACAGCGATTATCTGTTCCACAATATGGAACTACTCCACGTGAGCGCGGGTAAGCTCGCACTCTACTATGGCCCGGGGCTGCGCATCCGCTCCTGGACAGGTGGTCGTTATTGGGATCACGGTCGTTGGGAGGATTATGACGGTTCACGGATCGGTGTAGGCGTGCGTTTCCCGGTCGGGCTGGACTACATGTTCGACGGGATACCGGTGGATGTTTTCCTGGAGGTGGTCCCTTCCCTCGACCTTTTGCCGAGTACCTATTTCGATCTCGATGCCGCGATCGGCGGTCGGTTCTGGTTCTGACGGAAAAGTCTTCGATCCAACCAACGACGCTTCGCGAAGGAACTCCTGTAGAGCACGAAGTACACCAGCACAGCCGTTGCAACGCCGATGGTGGATCCGGCCACGGTGTCCTGGAGGAAGTGTTGCGAAAGGTGGATTCGCGAATACGCCATGCCCGTGGCCAACAGCGCGAACGGAACAGCCCATTGACGTTTGTTGATGATCACGGCGAGGGCCATGCACATGCCGAAAGCCGCCGCCGAGTGTCCGCTCGGGAAACTGAAGTGCTGGTGCATGTCCACGCCGGAGACCCATTCCATTGTGCCCAGTTGCTGCTGGTATGCGGATGGCCGATCCATGTCCGGGAAGACTCCGTGTTTAAGTACCTGGACGATGATGGCCCCGAGCGAGCAACTCACACCCATCATCAGGAATGCGCGCATCTCCTTCACCAGGAGCAGGCCCAACGCAAGGATCGTCGGTACCCAGCCATCGGCCAGCAGCGTAAGGACCTTGAAGGATCCGTCCAGCCACCACGGATGATATTGGTTCATGGCAGCATGGATCCTGAACTTATCACCGGTGATGGCCACCACCGCACCCACGATGGCGAACAACGACCACGTCACCATGAAGCGGCGAACGATGATCGCATGGGAGGACATGTCGCGAAACTACGCGCACGGCCATGGAGCGCGGATCGGACAGGTTGTGGATCTCTGCATGATCCGAATGTTCGGATAGCGATCCACCACGCGAAATGATCCGATCCACGATCGATCGTTCACTGTTCACACCAGGAATACCCCGATCGGTGTATGGCGACGGCTGTTGATGGAGGGCAGCTTTGTCTCATCAACACCGCCACCTCATGACCACCGGAAAGCGATTCGCCAAGCGGACCCACGACCATAGTGATCAACGTGTATTGGATGCCCGGACAAAGGCCGTACTCCAGCAAGTTGCCATGGAACCACGCGGATCCGCGTTAGCCGCCTACCTCCGCGCGATGCACGGTCGTATGGATCCTTCGCTTACGGTAGTTGCTGCGCCCGCGTACTCGTTGGGATGGAACCACCCACGTTCATCAGGATCGGATCGCGATCGTTGTTGAACCCGACATAGCGGATCACGCCATCCAGATTCACGTCCGATCGATCATAGCCCGTGGTCGTGTTCGTGGGGATGGAACCACCAACGGTGGTGAGGATGGGATCGCGGTCATTGTTCGCGCCGATGTACCGGATGGTGGCGTCGCGCAACACGTTCCCTGACCACAAGCCGCACCGTCCGTTGGAGAATGTCGTCCGCGCTTCGGCTCCCCAAGTACCCGTGGTTCCCAGCGTGAAGTCCGCGCTCACCTCGTTGGCCCCGAGTGCGATCCAAGAAACACTCATGGCACCCAAGTGATTGCGGTGCCTGATGGAAACGAAGTAGTTGTCCACCGCCACGTTGAAGATCAGGCGCGCGTACCCATCGGTGCCCACGACATCACCGTCCCGTTCCAGTAGTGCGCTCCGCGTGGCCAGGATCTGAGCCGGGTTGTTCTTGTTGCGCAGTTCCACGAGCACCCAATCCACCACGGCGTTCTTTCCGGTCTGCGCCAATCGCGCAAGGGTGGTCGTCTCTCCTCCTCCACCGACCTGGGTGAAGCCGAGGGCGGTATGTGGTTCGGTCAATGGCACAAGCCCCGCTATACGCAGATCGTCGTGCATCAGACCGGTGGCGACATCATAGGGTCCCGATAGGATGGTGCGAACCCGAACACTCGGCGCACAATCCACCCAGCGCGCTAACACGCTGCCCGGGATCACCGTCCTCGTGCTGTTGCTTGGGGTCTGCCAGCGCAGCGCGAAGTGGTCACCGCCAGCACCTTCCTTGTGCAAGAGTTCCACGTAGTAGTACCGGCCGGCCACCAACGGGATGGAAGCGCTGATCTGTTGCGGATATTTCGTGTATTCCGTGGCGTTCGTCCATCCCGGCACGCTGCAGATCAGTTGTTTGTTCTGCGGTTCCGCATTCAAGCTCAGGTACACCGCCGATGCATCATCGCTGGTGACCGTGAAGATGTAGCTCCCGGTCTGTGGGGCGATGATGTAACCCCGAACGCGAGTTCCATAGTTGTCCCCTTGATCCGTTGGACCTTGGAATGAGGTGAGGGTGGTAGTGCTGGATGGATCGTTCGGATAGTTCGGGCTGCTTGTCAGATCGCTCACATTGCTTCCACTGAGTCCGATCCACAATTGCCGCTGTAGACTACCCGCAATAACAGGACATTGAGGCGGTGCATAAGTGATCACGGTGATGACCTTCACCGCTTGTGCTGTCAGGCCATCGTTGTCGGTAACGGTCAGGGTCACGTAATGATCACCGGTATCCGTGAGGATCTTGGTCGGCGTGGGCGAAGTGCTGGTGGTTCCATCACTGAAGTTCCACAGATAGGACACGATGCTACCCGGATCGTACGAAGTGGTGCCATCGAAGGCAACCGAGAGCGGACCGGCGCCAGCGTTGGTATTGGTCAGGATGATCGCCGTGGGAGGGATGGCGTAACACCGCGGATCGAGTCGGCGCTGGGACGAGCCGCTGAGTCCACCGGCATCGGTAACGGTCAGCGAGACGATGTAATAGAAGTCGTTGCCATCGCACCCTACCCCACTGATCAAGGTGCTCGTACTCACATTGCTGTTCACCGGCTCAGGGTGCGAATGCGTATTGTGATAGAGCGTCGTTCGCCATGCGTAGGTGAGTTGTGCCGGGCCGTGCTGCGCATCGCTCACCGCCGCTTGCAATTGGAAGGTCGTATCCACTCCGTACGGATAGTACATGTCCTGCGGTATGCTCGTGATGTTCACCACAGGTGGCGTGTTGTTCAGCGAAACGATCAAGGTCGTCACGGCCTGTTGCCCGATGTTGTCCGTAACGGTGAGCGTGATGGTGTACGTGGTCACCACTCCGGCAGGCGCGTTGAAGACATGGCTCGGGTTCGTGGCCGTGGAATTGGCCGTGCCATCGCCGAAATTCCAGAGGTAGTTGATCGCTCCGTTCTCCGGGTCACTGCTGCCGCTGCCCGTGAAGTTCACGGTGAGCGGACCTGGACCATACTGGATGTTCTGTGTTGCGACGGCGACCGGCGGCAGGTTCACCGCAAGCGTGTAACAGATCCGGCGGAGTTCGTTCGTGTTGTACTTCATGTACCACACACATCCATCCGGTCCGGCACCGATCCACACCACCGCGCCGAGGCCGGTGGCAAAATCATGCACGCTCACAGGACGATCCTGATCATCGAACTTGAACCGCCGGATCCACCCTCCGGGGTAATCACCTTGGAAGGTGCTGTTCTGGTATCCCGCTGGCATGTTCTGGCCAGCCATCCACGGACCGCCGATCGCCGCACTACCGCCGAATTGAGGGCCGGGTACGGGTGAACCCGGCGCGTTCAAGTCGTAGGTGACGGCGGTGTTCCCGCTGAATCCGCCAGTGCGCGACTGGTTGCCATGGCTCCAATCCACCGCTGGTCGGGAGTGGAAGAATTTGGGGATACTGTTCGGGATCTGCGCACTTGCATTGCACGGGTTCGGATGTCCGTTCAACTGGTTCGGCGTGTCCTGTTTACAGAGGTCTTGGAAGCGCAGGTATTGGATCGTGCAACCCACACCGTCATACAACGGGTTCGGTGCATCCTTGTTCTCGGTCAAGGCAGCCATGTACCCCGGCTGTGGTTCCAAGCCTTCGAACAAGGGCCAGCCGAAATTCATTCCTCCTTCATAGCACACGTTGAGGTCCTCCCACGTGCTCCATTGCACATCTCCGATGTAAACCGTTCCGGGATCGCCGTCCGCTGGGTTCGTGCTACCGCTGTTCGGCCTGATCGTGGCACGATACGGGTTCCGCAATCCAAGCGCCCATACCCGCGAACGTGGTGCCCGCGGCGCGTCGGGATCATACCAAGGGTTGCTCGGTATTCCATCACCCGTGTTCGGATCGATCCGCAACAATTTTCCGTTGTGGCTGTTCACCATTTGCGCGCGCATGGCACCCACGTTCTCCTCCGGCCGGATGATCCCATCGGCGAGTGCTTGCACGAAATAGGTGTCGCTGCTACTGCCGACATCCACCACGTTGTAGCTCGCGCCATCGCCTACCGTAGCTAGCAGTGTACCGTCGGTACCGAACATCAAGGATCCCGTGCTGTGGGATTCGTGCGTCATCGGCACACCGGTCTGCGGCGTTTCACCCAGAAGCACCACCCGGCTGTCGTAGTCCACGGAATTGAAGTTGGGCCCGATCGCCGTGTACCGCGTGATCCGCATGATCGTGGCGGCGTAGTACTCGTTCGTACCGGCGTTGTAGCTCCCGGTTCCGAAGTTCATCAGGTGATGTCGATCCACGGCGTACATCAGATAGATCCTCCCGTTGGTGAGGAAGTTCGGGTCAAGCGCGAAACCGAGGCACCCGTGATCACGCCAGTTGCCCACTTCCGCACTGATGTCGATCAGCGGACTGGGAAGCCGGACCCCGTTCTGGATGATCCACACCGTGCCTCCCTTCTCCCACACATACACGCGGCCATTGGCATCCCAAGTGGCGCCCACCGGGGCGGTCCAGCCCCCCATGACCAAGGCATCGCTGAAATCCGGTTCCAGCGTTTGGGCCTGCGAAGAGATGCTGGTGAGCGATGTGAACGCGGTGGCGAGAAGGAAGAGTGACAGCACCGAGCTTGTCGACAGGAAGATGTATTTCATCGACTTAGCGGGTTGATCAGCCGACGAATGTATCCAATACGGGATATCAAGTCAACGGTTCCCGGATGCAAGGTCCACCATGACGTGCTGAGTCGATCAGGGTAGCTGCTGCGCCCGTGTGTTCGTTGGGATGGACCCTCCGATGTTCAGCAGGATCGGATCGCGATCGTTGGAAGCGCCGGTGTACTTCACCACACCATCCATGTTGACGTCCTCCCGCTTATAGCCGACCACGGTATTCAACGGGGTACTCCCGCCGATGATGAGCAGGATCGGGTCCCGGTCGTTCGTGGCTCCGATGTATTTCAAGATGGCATCCCCGTTCACATTCCCGCTCCATAGGCCAAAGCGATCCGCCCCAAGGGTCTGCCTTGCTCCGGCACCCCATGTTGCTTGTGATCCGCGTGTGAGATCCAACGGGGTCCCGGCCGATCCCAATGCGATCGGCGAAGCGGTCATCACGCCCAAATGGTTCCGGTGTCGCAAGGCCACATGATAGGAACCCGCTGGCAAATTGAACAGCAGGTCCGGATATCCATCCACACCGACCACCTCTCCATCCCGTTCGATCAAGGCCGATCGTGTGGCCAGCACCTGTGAAGGAGTGGTGCCTGAGCGGATCTCCACCACCACCCAATCCACCGGGGCATTCAGGCCGGTGGTGCCCAAGCGCAAGGCACTGGTCGTTTCGCCACCGCCGCCCACATGGGTATACCCGAGCGCGGTGTACGGTTCGGCAAGCGGCACAAGGCCGGCACTGCGGAGGTCATCACGCATGAGGCCTGTACCATTGACATAACAGCCGGAGAGCAGGGCGCGAACACGCACCGATGTCGGGCAATCCTGATAGGCGACCAGAGCGCTTCCCGGTATGATCGTATTTGTGGGGTTCGAAGGGGTTTGCCACCGGAGCGCATAGTGGTCGCTTCCCGCTCCCTCCTTATGCAGCAGTTCCACGTAGTAGTACCGCCCTGCCGTCAAGGTGATGGGGGCACTGGTCTGCGACGGATAAGTGTCGTACACCGTGGCACTCGTGGCGGCGGGCACCGAACAGATCACCCGTGCAAAGCGCGGCTCCGCATTGAGGCTGAGGGATACGGCGGCCGCATCGTCCGCTGTGAGCACGAAGGTGTACGCACCGGTTTGCGGGGCAACGATATAGCCGCGGACGCGCGCACCGAAATTGCTTCCCGCGTTCACCGGACCTTGGAACGAAGTGAGCAGGCTGGTACTTGTCGGGGTGTTCGGGTACGCTGGTGCGTTCAAGAGGTCGAGCAATGAGACCCCACTGATCCCCGCGAAGAGTTGGTACTGGACCCTGCCCGCTTGCCCCGGGCATTGCGGCGGCGCGGAGGAGAGCACGGTGATCACACGCGAGGTCGTACCCGTCAGGCCATCGTCGTCCGTCACCGTCAGCGTCACCGTCCGATCCCCGACGTCCGTGTATGTCACCACCGGCGCCGGGCTGTTGCTCGTTGTTCCATTCCCCAGGTCCCATGCGTAGGATACGATGGTTCCCGGATCATAGGATTGCGTTCCGCTGAAGTTGATCTGCAACGGCGAATAACCCGCGACGACGTTGGCCTGGATGATCGCTATGGGGGCGATGGCCTGGCACCGTGGGTAAACGGTATGCACCACCGTGGTGCTCAATCCACCGGCATCGGTCACCTTCAACTCCGCAGCGTAGCGATACGTCTGGCCATCACATCCTTCACCGGAAGTGACCATGGAACTTGTCACGGTGTTGATGGTCGGTCCCGGATGTACGTGTGTGTTATGCAGGAAGTCGGTGCGCCAAGCATAGGTCAACTGGCCCGGACCGTGCTCGGCATCGCTCACGCTGGCGACCAGTTGGAAGGTGGTATCCACGCCCACCGGATAGAACGCGCCATCCGCGAAGCTGGTGATAGCCACCACAGGTGGTGTGTTGTTCACCGAAACAAGGAAGGTGCGCTGGACCTGCTGGCCCACGTTATCGGTAACCGTCAACGTCACGGTATAGGTGGTCGGCACACCCGGGGGGGCAGTGAAGGTGTGCGAGGGGTTCGGCGCTGAACTCGTCGCGCTGCCATCACCGAAGTTCCACAGATAGGTCAGTGGACCGTTCTCCGGATCGCTGCTCCCGCTGCCGGTGAAGGCGACCAAGAGCGGACCGGGGCCATACTGCACACTCTGGGTGGCCACCACGATGGGGGGTAGGTTCACAGTGGCCGTATTGCAGATCCTGTTGATGGAGGTCGTGTTGTACTTCGTGTACCAGAGGCACCCATCCGGTCCCTTCCCCAGCCAGTTCACCGCGCCAAGCAGGCTGGCGAAATCGTGGACACTGGTCACCTGCCCATTGGCATCGTACACGAAGCGGCGGATCCATCCAGCGGCGTAATCCGCGTGGTAGGCGCAATTGCGGTAATCGGCGGGAAAGGCGTTCCATGCATCCCAAGGACCACCGATCGCGGCGTATCCGCCGAAGCGAGGTCCCGGTACAGGCGAGGCGACATCATCCAGGTCCGTCGTGGTGGCCACGTCACCGTTGAATGTCCCGCACCGCGAACGGTTCCCGTGCATGTAATCAATGGAGGGGCGCTCGTGGAAGAACTTCGGGATGCTGTTCGGGATCTGGCTGTTCGCATCGCACGGGTTGGGATGCCCGTTCACATGCTGCGGTGTGGCTTGCTTCAACAGGTCCTGGAAGCGGAAGTAAGGCACGTTACAGGAGAAACCATCATAGGAGGGGTTCGGTTGATCGAGGTTGGCTGTGAGCGCGGCCGAGTATCCGATGTGCGGTTCGAAGCCCTCGTACAACGGCCAGCCGAAGTTCATGCCCGGACCGGTACACACGTTGAACTCCTCCCAGGTGTTCCAACCCACATCGCCGATGAGCAAGGTCCCGATATCGCCATCCGCCGGGTTCGTACTCCCGGTTCCGGGGCGCAGCGTCAACCGGTACGGGTTGCGGAACCCCATGGCCCACACGCGCGACTTCGGTGCGCGTGGCGCGGCAGGATCATAGAACGGATTGGACGGGATGCCATCCCCCGTATTCGGGTCCATGCGAAGCACTTTCCCACTGAACGAATTGACCAACTGTGCACGAAAGGCCCCCACGTTCTCCGCCGGGCGGATGATGCCGTCGGCCAAGGCCTGGGCGTAATAACTCTCCGCCGCACTTCCCGCATCCACGGAAGCCGCGCTGGCACTTTCCCCGATGCTGGCCAACAAAGTTCCATCCCGCGCGAACAGCAGTGTGCCGGCCCCGTGTGTATTGAAGACGATGGGCGCGCCGGTGGTGATGCTCTCCCCCAACAGGAGTGTGCGGCTTGCCGGATCCACACTCGTGAAGGAAGGGCCCACCGCCGTGTACCGCGCCAAACGAACGATGGACGCGGAGTTCCCCTGGCTGGCGAACGGATCATACTGCGAAGTCCCGAAGTAGAGCAGATAGTGCCGGTCAACCGCATACAAGAGATAGATGCGCCCGTTCACGAGGAAGTTCGGATCCAAGGCGAAGCCGAGCAATCCGTGATCACCCCAATTGCCGACCTCTTGCTCCAGATCCACCAATGGGCTTGGAAGGCGAACACCGTTCTCGATGATCCAGACCTTGCCCCGCTTCTCCCAAACGTAGCCACGACCATTGCCGTCCCACACCACACCTTGGGGCGAGTACCACCCATCCATCACCAAGGCTGTACTGAAACCAGCGGGTAGCGTTTGGGCATGGACCGCGCCGCCCGACCCGAGCACATGGAAGACGAACGCGACCAACAACGACTTCCTGAACTTGAATGCTGATCGCATCTTCTTCGTTCTCTTGGTGCCGACAAAGATCGGAACGCCATCAAACATATCGATCCCCTGACCCAAGTTGTT
>Ga0138256_10004507_pt1 | contig 14811 bp, 12 predicted proteins | sample KNB2016incub_MG_FD_105486 | JGI IMG/M metagenome (GOLD analysis project Ga0138256, IMG submission 105486) | Active sludge microbial communities from wastewater in Klosterneuburg, Austria - KNB2014incub_MG | ecosystem: Engineered > WWTP > Activated sludge > Unclassified | place: Austria... | reverse complement strand
TTTATTATTTTATTTACTTCTTCTTTGCAAGTGGTGCCAGGTGCAGAAACATGCGGTTGCCTTCTAATTTCGGAAGCATTTCAACCTTTGCATATTGCTCCAACTCCTGCGCAAACTTCAGGAGGATAATTTCTCCTTTTTCTTTATAAGCTATGCTTCGTCCTTTAAAGTGAACATAAGCTTTAACTTTTGCTCCCTCTTCAAGGAATTTGATGGCATGTTTTAATTTGAAATTAAAGTCATGTTCATCGGTATTGGGCCCGAAGCGTATTTCCTTTACGACAGACTTCGCTGCTTTTGCTTTTTGCTCTTTGTCTTTTTTCTTTCTTTCGTAAAGAAATTTTTGATAGTCAACTATTTTACAAACCGGTGGTGTGCTGGTATTTGATATTTCTACCAAATCAAGCCCCATATCCTGTGCCATGTTCAACGCAGTCTGGGTGTCATATATTTGGGGTTCTACATTATCACCAACTAATCTTACTTGTGGTGCGTGAATTCGTCCGTTAATACGGTGCTCCTCTACTTTAGGCCGGGGCAATCGTCTGTCTTGAAAACGACCGCCTGGCGGCTTGGGTGAACCTGGTTTGTTAAATGTTGCTATATAGCCTCCTTTTTACTGGTTTATTAATAATTGATTTTCAATTTCCTTTTTCACTAATTGGCAAAATGCTTCAGGTGTCATGCTACCTTTATCTCCTTCTCCGTGTTTACGTACCGAAACCTGCTGCTCATTCATTTCTTTCTCTCCCACAATCAGCATAAAAGGCACTTTTTTTACCTCTGCATCCCTGATTTTTCTGCCAATTTTTTCCCCCCTTTCGTCAACGAGGGCGCGAATATCGTAATTATTTAGTAACTGTGAAACAGATTTTGCAAAATCATTAAACTTTTCACTGATGGGCAGTATGGCTACTTGCATAGGTGCAAGCCACAAAGGGAAATTACCTGCATAATGCTCAATCAAAAATCCGATAAAGCGCTCGTGCGTACCTAAGGGCGCACGGTGTATGCAAAGCGGTGTTTTCATGGTATTGTCGGTATCGCGGTAGGTGAGTCCAAAGCGTGCAGGTACAGCAAAGTCAACCTGATTGGTGGCTAATGTAAACTCACGACCAATGGCACTCCACACCTGTACATCTATCTTAGGGCCATAAAAAGCACTTTCGTCAGGTACTTCAACGTAGGGTATGTTTGATTCAATTAATACACGTCTTACCATATCTTCGGTTTTGAGCCAAAGTTCAGGCTCGTTTACATATTTTTTTCCTAATTTTTCAGGTGAGTGGGTAGAAAAACGCATGATGTATTTTTCGATTCCGAAGATTTTAAAATACTTTAAGTACATGTCGTTAACTGCCTTAAACTCAGATGCAAACTGTTCTTCTGTACAATAAATGTGAGCATCATTCATCTGAAGGCAGCGTACACGCATCAGTCCAAATAGCTCACCCGATTGTTCGTAGCGGTAGCAAGTTCCATATTCAGCCAGTCTAATGGGTAAATCGCGATAGCTGGCATTAAGATTCCCGAAAATTTTGTGGTGATGTGGACAGTTCATGGGTTTCAGGTAGTACTTTTCTCCATCCATTTCCATTGGCGGAAACATGCTTTCTGCATAATATGGAAGGTGTCCTGTAGTCAGATACATGCTTTCCTTAGCCAAATGAGGGGTGCGGACACGCTTGTAGCCGGCTTCATTTTCTGTACGTTTTGCAAGATTTTCTAATTGCTCTATTAAAACACCTCCATTCGGCAGCCATAGCGGCAGACCGGGGCCAACCTCGTCATCAAACATAAATATTTCGAGCTCTTTGCCTAACTTACGGTGGTCGCGCTTTTTGGCTTCCTCCAGCATGGCTAAATATTCGTCCAACTCTTTCTGCTTTGGAAAAGTAATGCCATAAATACGTGTCAGCTGTTTGTTCTTTTCATCGCCTTTCCAGTAGGCACCGGCAAGGTTCATCAACTTAACGGCTTTAATATAACCGGTATGTGGAATATGCGGCCCGCGACATAAGTCAGTAAAACCTCCCTGAGTGTAGAACGTAATGTTTCCGTCTTCGAGGTTTTGTAAGAGGTCTAATTTGTATTCGTCATTTTTATCTGTGAAATATGCAATGGCTTCTTGTTTGGGAACCTCTTTTCTGATAAAGACATTATTTTTTCTGGCAAGCTCAATCATTTTATCTTCAATTTTCTTGAAGTCATCACTTGAAATTTGTTTGCCACCTAAGTCCACATCGTAGTAAAAACCATTTTCTACAGGAGGTCCAACCCAGAATTTGATTCCCGGAAAATAAAACTCCAAAGCTTCGGCCATCAGATGTGCCGATGAATGCCACATAGTATTTTTACCATCCTGACTATCCCATGTCAGTAATTCCAATGCTGCATCACTGTTTATAGGTCTGGAAAGGTCTGATACCTGACCATTAATTTTTGCTGCAAGTACGTTGCGTGCAAGCCCTTCGCTAATGCTCTTAGCTATTTCCATTGCAGTGGTTCCGTCAGGATATTCTCTGACGTTTTTATCCGGAAAAGTAATTTTCATTCTTAAAAAAATTTCGGCAAAGATAATTAACTAAACATGCAGGTAAAAAAAACTATTGACTTAGGTTTCTGCTTTTCTCCTTACATTTGCCCATGCACCAAACTATACTAATCATTGACTTTGGCTCACAATACACACAACTTATTGCCAGAAGGCTTCGTGAGCTAAATGTTTATTGCGAGATACATCCTTATAACCACCTGCCTGAAATAAGTGATACCATTAAAGGAGTTATTTTTTCAGGGAGCCCTTTCTCTGTGCGCGACACACAGGCACCATTTTTTGATACAAAAAGTTTTTTCGGTAAAACACCTGTGTTAGGTCTGTGCTATGGAGCACAAATGCTGGCCCATCAAAATCAAGGCGAGGTGGTGGCATCAAAAATCAGAGAATATGGACGTGCCATTCTTAAAATTAATTTTGATGATGATATTTTTAATGATGTAAATGACAACAGTCAAGTATGGATGTCGCATGCCGACACCATTCGTAATGCGGGTAATGATTTTGAAGTTATAGCACAAACTGACGATGTTGCCGTAGCTGCTTTCAGACATAAGCATTTGGCTGTTTATGGCTTTCAGTTTCATCCGGAAGTGTATCATAGCAAAGAGGGCAAGAAAATGTTGGCTAACTTTGTTTATAATATTTGTGGCTGCAGGGGTGACTGGACACCATCCTCATTCGTAGATGAAACTGTTGCTCATTTACAAATGAAGTTAAAAAACGATAAAGTAATTCTTGGACTTTCAGGCGGTGTTGATTCAAGTGTGGCTGCATTACTTCTTCATAAAGCAATCGGAAAAAACCTCTATTGTATTTTTATTGATAATGGTCTGCTTCGTAAAAACGAAGCACAACATGTGATGGAAGTTTTCAAGCCATTGGGGTTGAATATTAAATGTGTAGATGCAGCTTCTGTTTTTTATGATGCATTAAAAAATATATCAGATCCTGAACAGAAGAGAAAAACCATTGGCAGGGTATTTATTGAAGTTTTTGATAAAGAAGCACATCTTATATCTGATGTTCGGTGGCTTGCACAAGGCACTATTTATCCTGATGTAATTGAGTCGGTTTCTGTAAAAGGCCCTTCTGCAACCATTAAGTCGCATCACAATGTTGGTGGGCTTCCGGAAAAAATGAATCTTCAAATTGTGGAACCATTACGGTCGCTTTTTAAAGATGAAGTAAGAAAAGTAGGTAAGGAGATGGGATTAAAAGAAGAGTTGTTGAACCGTCATCCATTTCCCGGTCCCGGATTAGGCATTAGAATATTGGGGGAAATTAGTGCAGAGAAAGTAAGGATGCTGCAGGAAGCCGATCATGTTTTTATTTCCTTATTGCAAAAGCACAATCTCTATCAAAAAGTGTGGCAGGCAGGGACTATTTTTCTGCCGGTTAATTCTGTTGGCGTGATGGGCGATGAGCGTACTTATGAAAATGCTATCTGCATCAGAGCAGTTACCAGTACCGATGGTATGACTGCTGACTGGGCTCATTTACCATACGAGTTTTTAAGTATTGTTTCCAACGAAATTATCAATAAGGTAAAAGGAATAAACAGGGTTGTTTATGACATTAGTTCAAAGCCACCTGCAACAATTGAATGGGAGTAGGGTTATGAATTTTAGAAGCAGCAAAAAGTATTTGAGTTGTGCACTGGCAGTGATGTTGCTGGCAGGCTGCAGTAGCAGTAGAAAAACTACACAACCGCCACCACCGGCACCCACACCCAAGCAGGTAGAGCAACCGGTTAAAAAAACTGAAGTAGTACATGAAAAACCTGAGAAAAAGGATGTCAATATTGGATTGATGTTACCATTAAATCTGCAACAGCAAATACAAATGTTTGATGATACATCAGGAAATGCCACACCGGATTATAATAATTTGAGCACCCTGCAGTTTGCAGAAGGTGCATTGCTGGCAGCAGACAGTTTAAAATATTTAGGAATCAATGTTAATTTACACATTGCAGAAACCCCTGCAGATAGTTTTGCTCTTTGGCGATTGTGGCGGCAAAACAATTTTGTTAAGTGCGAGGCTGTAATAGCGTCTGTTCCATCGTCTTATATTCCGGCAGTTGCTCGTCTGAGTTTCAACAACAAACAAAGTTTGATTCTTACACAAGCTTCAAACACCAATTTTAAAACATCTAACGAGCATGTTTATATGCTTTCGCCTTCAACCCATACACAGTGCATGGTGGCAGCTAAAGAAATTGCAGCTCGATTTCCCGATTCCAAATTTATTTTACTTGCCCGTGATGTAAAACCGGATAAAGACATAGCACAGATTTTTAAAGAGAATTTACCCGCAAAGCAACTGAAGCATTTTATAACCAGTAATTTTTATCCGGATTCTGTTTGTAAAATGTTAAAATCAGAAAACGCTGTTTTGATTATAGCCTCGTCTGCCGAAGCCTATGTCAATACCATACTCAATCAGGTAAATGAATGTATAGAAAAACCTGCATTTGCCTTTGGCCTTCCTACCTGGGAAAATTTTGAGAGTATAGATTTTAATATTCTTAAAAATTTGCGAATTACTTTTTTTACATCAACATATTTAGATTACCATGCCGCTTCAACCAAGAGTTTTAGAAACAGTTTTATTAATCATTACAAAACCGAGCCTTTATTAGCTGCTTTTCAGGGCTACGAAGCCGTGATGGAGTATGTGAAATCAAATGCTGCACATGGCACATTTAAATCTAATTATTTGCCTACGTTAAAGATTAAATTTGTCAAAGATGCTGCCAATGGCATCAAAGAAAATCAAGGGATAAATCTTATTGAAATCAAAGATTATACGTTGGTTCCAATGGAATAGCGTTTTGTTTTATTTTGCAAAATATTGATTTGTAATTAGTTGTAAAGCAAGACAGTGAAATAGACGTTACAGTAAAAAAATATGAAAAGCATTTGGCATTAAACAAAAAATAATTACTTTTGCACTCCCTTAATAAAATTGAGTAGTTATGTCCCGTATATGTGATTTGACCGGAAAGACAAGTATTGTAGGAAACAATATTTCTTTTTCCAATCGTAAAACGAAGCGCAGATTTAATCCGAATTTGCAAACTAAAAAGTTTTTTATTCCGGAAACTGGCGAGTGGGTAACTTTAAAAGTTTCAGCTTCTGCTATCCGCACCATCAATAAAAAAGGAATTTCAGCCTGTATAAACAGTCTGATAAAAAAAGGACACATTTAATCTTTTAGCATCATGGCAAAAAAAGGAAACAGAGTTCAGGTAATCATGGAGTGCACAGAGCACAAGAACAGTGGTATGCCAGGAACATCACGTTATATCACAACAAAAAACAAGAAGAACACTACAGAGCGTTTGGAGTTGAAGAAATACAACCCCATTCTTAAAAAAGTTACTCTTCATAAAGAAATTAAATAATTTAAAGCTTAAATAAAATGGCTAAGAAAGTAGTTGCAACACTTAAAACCGGTAAAGGAAAAGAGTTTTCCAAGGTGATTAAAATGGTGAAAGGTGCCAATGGAGCCTATTCATTCAAAGAAGAGATTGTGCATAACGATCACGTAAAAGATTTTTTGAAAGAGAAATAATATTTATGAGACCGAATGACAGCTTTCTTCCCTCAGGAAGAAGGCTGTTTTTGTTTTAATACTATAACAAAAAGAATCAGACTATGGGATTTTTCGGACTGTTTTCGAAAAAAGATAAAGAATCACTTGAGAGCGGATTAAATAAAACTCGTGAAAATTTTTTTACAAAAATTACCAAAGCAGTAATTGGTAAGTCAACAGTTGACGATGAAGTGCTCGATAATGTGGAGGAAATTTTAGTGTCGTCTGATGTTGGTGTGGATACAACCTTGAAAATTGTAAAACGTATTCAGGATAGGGTAGCACGTGATAAATATGTAGGAACCGATCAGCTAAATAACATTTTAAAGGAAGAAATAGCTGCACTACTTGCCGAAAATAAATCAGCTACTGTTGCAAATCTTATTGACGAAAGTAAAAAGCCATATATTATTATGGTGGTTGGTGTGAATGGAGTGGGTAAGACAACTACCATTGGTAAATTAGCCTATCAGTTTAAACAGTCAGGAAAAAATGTGTTGTTGGGTGCTGCGGACACTTTTCGTGCCGCTGCAGTAGATCAATTAAATATTTGGGCCGACAGAGTTCAGGTGCCTATAGTGTCGCAGGGAATGAATGCCGACCCTGCATCTGTTGCATTCGATACTGTAAAGTCAGGTGTTGCGCAGAACAGCGATGTAGTAATTATTGATACTGCTGGACGCCTGCATAATAAAGTTAACCTCATGAATGAGTTGACTAAAATTAAACGTGTTATGCAAAAAGTTGTGCCTGATGCACCTCATGAAATATTGTTGGTGCTTGATGCTTCAACCGGTCAGAATGCTATTGAACAGGCTAGACAGTTTACAGCAGCAACAGAAGTAAATGCACTTGCATTAACAAAATTAGACGGTACTGCAAAAGGTGGTGTAGTGATTGGTATTTCTGATGAGTTTAAAATTCCGGTAAAATATATTGGAGTGGGAGAGAAGATAACAGACCTTCAGGCTTTTGATAGAGTCAGTTTTGTTGATTCACTTTTTGCAAAATAGTTGTTTTATAGATTCTCTAGTAGTTGTTTCAGGAATTCCTTTATGAATCAATTGTTTTTTGTCCACTTTTTCGAGGATTCTAATTTGAAGTTCTGTTACCTCACGGCTTTTATCTATTCGGCATAGTTTTATTAAATGTCATTTTATTCAAATGGATTCTCTGTTTGTAATTTGTTACATTTTGTCCAATTGAACTGCTATTCTTTGTTTTACCAATTTTTGTTTTATTCACACAGTTCTTTCGAAAAAGACTAAAAGGAAAACGAAAATTATTATGTCAGTCCAGAAGGCAAATTTTTCATTTATACCTAAAGTTTTTTTAAGTCCGTGATGAACTTCTGCAATACCATAATGTAGTCCACTTGCAAACGAACTTACAATTCTTCATTCTGGTTTAAAAAAGGAAATTATAGCTACAAGTCCTAAACAAATGTTAGCAAACCCTAATTCACGAAGGATTGGAGAACTATCGGGGCTGTAGAGGTGGGAAATTTGTTTTGCAGTAAATTCAGGTCTCTTTACCTGTTTTATACCGGCTAAAAATAAGCGAAGCCCAGCTGCTGAGCAAATGAACGATTTGCTGAATAAATCAAATGTAAGAGTGGTGTCAGTTATTAAGTTCTCGCCAATAAAATCAATTGTTGGTAAAACAAAGTCAGAATACTTACACCAATCATGTAAAAACTGTTTTGTCGGTCATCTGTATTATTGGTTACTGCCATATTTGTATGTCCAATAATGTAAGACAATATACTTAACTTCAAGGATTGATTGTCAAAAATATATATGCAACAAGGTTTACCAACAGAACTACACCATAAACTGCATTACTTCTACCGCCAATAAGTGAGAGCATCACAGTAAATATTGATATTACCAAGAGTATGATGGATAAAATATCTAATCCTAAAACAATAGGAAAATCATAGATATAACTTGCCACTGAAACTGCAGGAATGGTTAGTCCAATGCTGGCTAAGGCAGAGCCTAATGATAAATTAAGACTGGTTTGCAATTTGTTGTTTTTTGCGGCACTCACTGCGGCAATCCCTTCTGGCAACAAAATTATTGCAGCGATAATTATTCCTACTAAACTTTTGGGTAACCCTTGACTGACTATTAACTGTTCAATAGGTATTGATAAGATTTTTGCAAGTAGAACTACTATGGTTAAACTGATAAGCAAGAACACTAAGCTAATAACAAGAGATGTGTTTGAAATAAGATTTACCTTCTTTTCATTATTTTTAATATCGGTGTCATCAGAAATAAAATACTCCCTATGTCTAATTGTCTGTGCAGATATAAATGCTGTATAAATTGCCAAACATGCGAAAATTTCAAAAAGCAATTGTGTTTCAGTGTAGTATGGTCCAACTTCACTATTGGTAAAGGTTGGAAGTATCATAGTAAATGCAACGATAGATACAAGAGAAATCAGAGCAATTTTCACAGAATGTGGAGAGAAAGTTTGTGTATGAAACTTTCGTCCTCCGATAAACAAACATAATCCAACAATTCCATTTAGAATAAGCATCACTGCGGCATAAACGGTGTCTCTAGCAAATGCTGCATAATCTTTGCCTCCTGTTGTCATTAAAGAAACAATAATGGCTACTTCAATAATTGTAATTGAAACAGCTAAAATTATAGTTCCATAAGGCTCTCCTACACGGTGCGCAATAATTTCAGAGTGATGTACTGCTGACATCACACAAAATATTAATAGTATGCCGGCTATTGTTTGAAAAACAAGGTTATTGTCTAAAAGTCCGGATAAATACAATAGACAAGCTAACACAGGGATTGAGGTTGTCCATTGATAAAGTTTTCTGATTTTTCTCATTCAGACATTATTGTTTGGCAGATGGTTGATTTGTATAGTAAGTAACGATAGACTGTGAAAATATACAATATTAACAAAAGGCGCAAATATCTCAACTAATGATAAAAACAGAAAATAGTAAAGGTCAATTGGATTAAGTTTGAAATATGGATTACATAGTACCAACAGATTGGCATAAGATTGTGGTAGCGTGTTTTAGTGTAACAAGTTGACAACGATATCGCAATACGGATTATCGAAACCTTTATTGACCAGCTTGATTTGTTGCAGTTGCATATTTTTTATTTTCACTTTGTTGGACCCCTTTGGGGTCGCAGGTTGGTAGATAATGTTTTGTTCTATAAATATATGACTCCATCAGGGACAAACCTGTTCTGGTTTTATAACTCCCCCCCTAAACGCTTTTGGGCTCAAAGTGACATAATCTGCCTGAATCAGGATTTAAATGATTTGAGTAGGAACATAATGTTACCACTTGTATTAAATCTTTCATCATTTAGATTTCAGTTCGTTAAACTTTGCCTTCATTGTAGGGTTACCATGCGTCAACTTTTTAATAGTCAAATCGTCTGCTTTGTCATTTGCCAACCGTAATTGGTTTTCGCTTGTTGTAAGTTCTTCTTTAACTTTGTTCATGGCAGCTATTGAAGCATCAATTTTTTTTATTGCTTCTTGAAAATGACTTTGTGCTGAGAGATAATTCTTAGAAAAGCCGTCTCTGAATTTGTTTAACTTTTCCTCAAAATTCGTAATGTCTAAATTTTGATTTCTTACTCTATTAAGTTCAGCTTTATAGTGTAAAGAGTTCATTGCTGCATTCCTGAGGAAGGTGATAATTGGTATGAAAAACTGTGGTCGTATAACATACATTTTAGGATACTTGTGTGATACGTCAACAATTCCTGAATTATAGAGTTCGTTGTCTGCCTCTAATAGTGTTACTAAAACGGCATACTCACAATTCTTTTTTAAACGGTCTTTATCAAGTTTGTCAAAAAAATCTTCATTTCTCTTTTTATTGGTAGTTTCATCGCCCTCATTTTTCATCTCAAACATGATTGAAATCACTTCATTATTTTCTTCATCAGTTTCTCTAAAGATATAGTCGCCTTTGGTTCCTGAACTTGAGTCGTTGTCTTTTTCAAAATAGGATTTTTGAAAGGCTGTCGCACGAAGTTTATTAAACTCAACTTCACAATGTTGTTCAAGTGTTTCTCCAACCATTTTAGTTGAAAGTTTTTGCTTCATATCTTTACGAAGAGCAATTTCCTCATCTTTCAGTTTAATGATTTCATCTTTTGTTTTAAGTTCAGCAGAATGTTTTTCGTTTAATGACTTTTCCAGTAGTTGCTTCTCAGTGTCTTTATTCTTTAAATCATTAGCTAAGTCATCTCTTTCTTTTTCAATCTTTTTTACTGCTTCAGCAACACTAAGTTTTTTCTCGATGTCAGCATTACTACTCTTGGTTTTCAGTTCTGCAATTGCTGTGTCTTTTTTGGCAAGTTCAAGAGCATTGTCTGCTTTCAACTTTTCCAGTTCTTTATCTTTCAATGCAAGTTTTTCTTGCAGCACATTTTTATGTTTTGCATCAGCAAGTTTGACTGCATTCTCTTTGTCCTGTTCAGCAAGGGTTAGTCGCTTTTGAAGCTCTTCTTCAAATTCATGGTCTCTTACTTGTTTCAGTATGTCAGCAAAACCTGCTTCATCTACCTTGAAAGCCTTCTTACAGTTTGGGCAAATAATTTCGTTCATTTTTTTATACGCTTATTTGTTTTGGTGTTTTCTAAAAATGGGTGCTAACTCACAAATATACATAAGTGTTTAAGTTTTACAAACAAATGGTTGTGATTGTGATTATACCTCATCATCTTGCTTTTAAGTTCTAAAATATATTGCAGGTTTTTATCGTAATAAGGTTTTTATTATACTTCTAAAGAGCAACTGCAGTACAACTTTAGTTGTTATGTTTAACCAGAAGAGAATGGTGTTTTATTCCTATGCTGATAAATTTGTTTTTGCAATAAAAAACATTTCAGCCATCAATTTTACTGCAATATATTTCTCAATCATTCAATCTACATAATATTTAATAAGATGCATTCTTATTCAAAATAAAACTATTGCCAAAAATTCTATCTCTTAAAGTTAAAATACGGTATCTGATTTTTTATAAACGTTGTACACACAAATTTAAGATTAGTATTTATTGTAAAGAAGACTTGGCTTTGTGATGCAGATGCCACATAGATTAGTTAAAAAGTGATAAAAAGATTTTAAAAGAATTGGAGGGAGGCGACTATTTTATTTCTTTTAACTCCTGCCATTTTTGATTATTCATGTTGTCGTCAAGGTTAGGATTGTAATCAACTTTATCGGTACTGATATATTCGCCATCGTTATTCATCCAATATTGATTGTAACCGCTTTCAACTTTATACTTCTGTCCGCTTTCATCCACGACATTTGTTCTTTCATAAATTCCATCAATGGTTCGTTCCTGCATTCTGTCCGATGCAGCATTTCTTTCACGCCAACCACTCATAATGGCATCGTTTATAGCATTGGTTTTATTAATATGTGCACGCTGTGAGGCTTCAAAATTTGCCTGATTTTGTGCCATCCTTGCATTAAACTGTGCCCAACTTCTACCGGCTTTTTCTGCCTCCGATCTGTTGTAAGCCATAATGGGTTCGAGTTCGAAACGGGTATTGGCCAATGAAAATAAAAGCTGTTTTTTGGCCTTTTCAAAAATGTCTTTATCGGCTTCTAACCCTGAAGCATAATAACTCCACATTCGAAGCTGTTCTGTAGTGCTAATAGAGAAATGCAACAACAAAAAATACGGATTTCCATCAGAAGTTTGCCAATCTGTGCCAATTGCAAAAGTTTTTTTATCCATTGGCATTGCCTGATATAATTGGTCGCTATACCACTTATCAATTCTTGTTATTTCGGGCAACTCATAATATTTTATAAACGTAAGTCCCTGATTGCGGCACACCGGAACTAAATCTTGTTGAATGAATTGTTCAACTCCCGGAAAATCTCTGACCTGCTGCCCGCTTTGATTATAAATATACTGTGTGTTTTGATCAAATGGGTAATTGAACATCTGCAATGGATAGTCCTTTACCATAATTCCTCCGGGGCCTGTAATGGTTGGTTCTCCACTTTGCCTTGAGTTATTAATTTTCCAAGTTGATGGCATTGGTATGGTAGATTGCAAATTTCCATTGGCATCGCGTAACTCATATGCAATTAGTTTTTCCCAATTGTTATTTTTATCAGAGGAGCCTCTTCCTGAGGCATGTGTTGTTGTGCCTGATTCATTTCCTTCATCGGCTTCTTGTACGGAAGATTCACCACTGCCGCAAGATGTAAAAATAGTAATGAGTAATCCGTATCCTATCAATTTTAATGTTCTCATCTTTTATTAGTTTAGTAGCATGTAAAACTAATAATATTTGAAACAATCAGTTATCACCATTAATGGTGATAACTGAAATAAATTAGCCCTTAATATTTGATACTTTCAGAAGAAAATAAAATCGGAAGAAGCGGTTGACAAATAAAAACTAAAGGATACTGTCTATTATCTTCTCAACAGAAACACCATCGGCTTCGGCCTTATAATTGCGAACTAAACGATGGCGTAGTATTGGAACAGCAACAGCTTTTACATCTTCTATATCAGGAGAAAATTTACCGTTGATAGCTGCATGACATTTAGCACCTATTACTAAAAACTGTGATGCACGCGGACCTGCTCCCCATGCAACATAGTCATTAATCATAGCAGATTTGTTTTCCGAACCCGGACGTGTTTTGGCGGTTAAACCTACTGCATAATGCAACACATTGTCGGGGACAGGGATTTTGCGGATAAGTTCCTGAAAAAAAATAATTTCATTTTCTTCCAGTACTTTTTCCACTTTGCCAATTTTATCACCGGTAGTGTTTTTTACAACCAGAACTTCTTCTTCAAATGAAGGATAATCCAGAAAAACATTAAACATAAATCGGTCGAGCTGTGCTTCAGGAAGGGGATAGGTGCCTTCCTGCTCGATGGGATTTTGTGTTGCCAATACAAAAAACGGATTAGGCAATTCATAACGTTTTCCGGAAACGGTTACAGACCTTTCCTGCATTGCCTCAAGAAGTGCAGCCTGCGTTTTTGGAGGGGTACGGTTAATCTCATCGGCAAGAATTATATTGGCAAATACAGGACCTTTGATAAATTTAAAGTGTCTGTTTTCGTCTAATATTTCTATACCTGTAATGTCACTTGGCATTAAGTCGGGTGTAAACTGAATGCGGCTGAATGAAAGGCCTAATGCCTGTGATATAGTGTTTACTAACAGCGTTTTTGCTAGTCCGGGAACACCAACAAGAAGGCAATGTCCTTTGCTGAAAATAGAAATAAGCACATCGCGTACCACCTCATCCTGACCGACAATTACTTTTCCAATCTCTGTTCGGAGTTTCTGATAACTGTTGACTAAACCTTTTATTGCTTCAACATCTGAAGTATAGTGTTGATTCATTTTGAATTATTTTTTGTGTTAGTTAGACCATTTTTTTATTTCTTCGCAATGACTGAATTCAGGGTCAATTCTTACGTAGGTTGATTTCCGCTTTCTCACTATCCAGTCATCCATCAACTTAGCTTGTTTATGGCTTAATGCAGCCTGCTGAATACGTTGATAGTCGTCTGTAAGATTAGCAACGTGTGGTTGTGTGCGTTTTTTAAGCAGAAATATTTTATAATACTGTGCTCCATCGCGTGATGTGATTAATGCAGGGTTGCTTACTTCGCCTTCTTTTAGTTTGTCAAGCTGAAAAAACACCATGGCATCTACCTGATTGGCTTCAAAACGGGTATTACCTGTTGCCGGGTTAACCACATTGCCGCCATTGTTTTTTGAATCTTCTGCATCTGAGAATTGTATTGCTGCATCTTCAAATTTCATTTTACCACTTCTGATGTCAAAAGCAATACTATCTGCCTTAGCTTTTGTAGCTAACAAATCACTATTACTAACTTCTGGTTTCAGTAATATGTGACGTACATTGATTGTTTCTCCTCTGCGATCAATTAATTGTACCACGTGATAGCCAAATTTTGTTTCAATGATTGGTGAAATTTCACCTTTTTTCAATTTATAGGCCACAGCTTCAAACTCCGGAACAAACTGCCCTCTGGGCACATAACCCAATTCTCCGCCATTCTTTGCAGAGCCTGCATCCTGCGAATAAAGAATTGCAAGTGTTGCAAAATCCTCTCCTTTTAACAAACGGGTTCTTATATCTTCAAGCCTTGTTTTAACTTTACTTTTTTCTTCATCGGAGACAGCAATCTTAAATGCAATTTCTCCGTATTCCAATTCGGAGTTAATGTAAGGCAGGCTGTCTTTGGGTATGGAATTGAAGTATGCTTTTACATCAGCAGGTGATGCAGATGCTTTTCCTATTATTTTTTGTTGCATGGTTTGAGCCAGCAATTGTTCTTTTACTAAAGGACGAAATTCATCTTTAATTTCAGGAACAGACTTCTGATAGTACTCTTCCAGTTTTTCTGTTGAGCCGTTAAATTGTTCTGTAAAATAGGCAATTCGCTTTTCAATTTCGCCTTCAACCTGCGCATCACTCACTGTAACACTGTCAATATTTGCATAGTGAATAAGTAATTTGGTAAGCAGCAACTGATCGAGTACATCACATTTTGCAGCCTCATCTTTGTAATGTCCTTGCGCAAGATACTGTTGGTATTGAGCCTCAAGGTCGGATTGCAGAAT
>Ga0138256_10004506_pt1 | contig 14811 bp, 12 predicted proteins | sample KNB2016incub_MG_FD_105486 | JGI IMG/M metagenome (GOLD analysis project Ga0138256, IMG submission 105486) | Active sludge microbial communities from wastewater in Klosterneuburg, Austria - KNB2014incub_MG | ecosystem: Engineered > WWTP > Activated sludge > Unclassified | place: Austria... | reverse complement strand
CCGGATTTACTTTTCCACTATCCAATTTAACCTCGACGGTCAGGGCTGATGACCTTGGTCTGCAAAAATTTGGCGCACGGTTTCAACGCGTTTGCGATTAACACCCATGTCGCTGTGCCCGAGGCGGGATGCTGACCGGATTTCGACACGGCCCTTGGGCTCGTTGAAATAGATTTCGAAATCATCAACAAAACGAAACAATTTGCTGACAAACTCAGCATGCAGGTAGTTTGGCTCGTTAGTTACCACATGCACCCGTGGCATCTCCGAGATGAGATTTTTTAGCTTCCCAAAAGCGACACGATGGTCACCCGTTAGCGTGATGGGATCTACGCGCTGTTCGGAATTGTCCGCCTGGGAAGACACGCAGTTTGGCTTTCCCGGACAGGGCGCTAACATGCCATCGTTTACGCCGATATTCTGTGGCCTGGTGCCATGGCATCCTGACATTTGCAAAGCTCCCACAACAATGAATAAACACAGACCCGTTCTGGTCCGTACATCTAATAATGCCAATCTGTACTCCTTCGTTCGCGCCGGGACAGCAACGGAGTCTCATTCCGCGAAAAGCCCACTCTACCCTATCCCTGGGCAAGGAATCTCGCATTTTTACTGTTTAACCTGGTCGAATCCGATCTGAATCCAAAGCATTAAAATATAGATTTTTTGTCTTGTGGTTTCGGGTGGTTAACGAAATGACTCATCCACCGTCGAGTGATTGCCGATAGAAAGATAGCAGGCTTCGGAGCTTTCGTATTTCAAAGTAGTTCCATTCGGGAGAAGTGATTATGTCTTCAAGCAGGATATTTTTAAACGCACTTTTAGCCGCGACTTCTCTCCATTATTATGGATGCAAAGGCGGACCGGCTGCATCGTCTGATTCCGAAACCAAAACCCTGGATAACTTTGCCGCGGGAACGACAGTCTATCAAAACGCTTGTGTCGGCAGCAATTCCGTTTCCATCTCGGAAGACAGAATCCGATTTGATCCGAAGCTGAATCTTGCGGGAACTGAGCGCACCGCCATGCGAACTGCCGTCAAAGACTATTTTTCTTCCATCCCGCCCAATATGCAAAAGGTCTTTGTCGAATGGGGAGGTGAAGTTCTTATCACCCCAGATGCCAACTCACTTTGCACCAAGCTCTTTTCAGATAAAAGCTCCGATCAGTATGTACACAAAGGGCGCGAATCAACGGAAAGCTGTTATATTTACGCGGAAGGCAATTCCAAATCCCGCGCCATTTTCACCATTATTCATGCACCCGACTTAAAGGCTATCCGCCATGGCGGGGTACGCATGTTCGGCTACATGTTCTCACAGTTTTTTCCGCGTCTGGTCAAAAATGAGGATGCCGGTGCCACCACAAAATACCGCGTTGCCCGTGAGCCGAGCGTCATGATGTCGACGTTCAAGTTAAATCTGGCGGAGTCTTTTTTGCGCGATTTGGTACGCGGCAAACGCTATGACATCGCTAATCTCGACACATTTCTGGGCACCGGCGGCGGAGCAGCCGTCAAACGCAATATAGACGCTGGTCTGGATCCCTTCAGTAACCTTACATGGGCATTCGACGGCGAAGGTAGTGTGAAAAATGGGCCACGCCAAATGCGGCAGGCCCGATTTGAGGACTTTGTTTTTGCTGAGGCATTCGATTCATTTCGCTGCTCCAGCTCCAGTGTCGCAAAGATGAAAACTGAATTCCCGGAGACCTATGCCGAATTTTCACGGGCTGACAAAACCATCGATCAAGTTGGAGCCGGTGGTGCCTCCCTGGTCGCAGCGGGTATCGAAGACACGGACGACGAACAGCGTGGTGCTGAAAACGCCGCTTTTGCCCTGCAGGACGGGTCAATGCTACCGGTAGGCCTGCAAGGTTCGAACATACTATTTTATCCAGTAAAAGAAGGAGGCGGTATCGACACCAGCGTGGCTATTACACCGACCGGACCAGCGGCGCGGAATAAAATGGCCGACATCGCCATGTTTGCACAGATGGCGCCACAGTTTATCGGGCTATTCCAAGCTTTGGGAGCGGCAGGAGCCGCAGGAGCTCCAGGAGGGAACTGTGCCGGTGGTGGCTGCGCCGGCGGTAGTTGCGGCTCCTGTGGTGGCTGAAATCACCCTAATTTGATCCATTGTGCACAAGCCTTGCACAGTTCGATCGCCCCGTTTTCACTCGCAAATAGCGATCCAGCAAAAAAATTGGCCGCGCGGTCAAAAAACGTTTGACCGCATGGCCAAATATATGTTTCATTGCCCCCTAAGAACTGCACTTAGTTTACTTTCATTTTTTCGACTTGCGAAATGCACCGCACAGAAGCGGGAAGTAGACTGGCAGACCGGGCATCGTTTGGGGACGGTTTCCGGTGAGAAAAAAGTTCCGGGGAAACTTTTTAAGGGGGGCAAGGATGCGAGCACTAGTAACGGTGAAATCTGCTGGGAAATCTGCTGCGAAAATTTTGGCAGGATCCGCACTACTTCTGATGTCGGGTCAGGCCTTAGCCTGGCAGGGAGAAAAGCCGGCCTGGATGACTGAGCGCCGGATCATCGGAGCGAATCAACTCGAAAAAATCGAAAAGGCCGCTGGTACCGATGCTTACAACTTCGCTCGTCCCGTGGCTCGGGTTGAAGACAATTCCGGCAGCGGTTTTTGCACCGGCTGGCGCGTCGCTGAAGATATTTTCATCACCAACTATCACTGCTTTGAGGCGGTTCCTTGTAATGACACGGTGTTTCACCTGGGAACCGAAGATGAAATGCCGCGGGACCAGCAACAGCGCTGGAAATGCGACAAAGTGCTCCATTCGATTGAGAAATACGATGTCGCGGTCTATCTGACCAAGCGTTTGAACGACGAGTCCTATGCTGAAGAAGCATACCCCTTCGTAAGCCTTTGGGCAGGCCCGATTACCGATGGTCAGATGCTCCAGGTTGCAGGCCATCCAGCTGCCCGCACGAAAGAAATTGACCGTGGTCCGGACTGCAAGATTTTGTCGGCAACCCCGTCGGAGCAAAGCAGCCGCGTGACCATCACGCATACCTGCGATACCGAAGGTGGCTCCAGCGGATCACCAGTCATGGATCGCACCACCGGCTATGCTGTCGCTTTGCACTGGGGCGGAACCAATACCCACAACCTTGCTATTCCAATGTACGAAGTCGTAAAAGAACTCCGTGCCAACCTCGCTCCGGAATATTTTGAAAAACTGACCATCGTTGAGCCCTAGTCGCGACATTGGGCTAAGTTAATGCAATGACAAAAGCAGCCCACAAGGGCTGCTTTTTTTGTTCTGATTTTTGATTTCCACCTGCCCAGCCTGATATTCTTTAGCTGACACCGGCTAATTTTGTTCAGGGGAACCATATGCTAGAAATTTCTGCCCGTCTGCGAATTCCTGCGCGGGAATTCTCTTTCTCCTTTGCACGGAGTTCCGGACCTGGCGGTCAAAATGTTAATAAGGTTAATTCGAAGGCAATCCTGCATTGGAATCTCGATTCTTCACCATCGGTGCCTGGTGACGTGCGTGATCGATTTCGCGAGTCCTTTGGAAACCGGATGGATCAGGAGGGCAACGTAGTCATCGCGAGTGACAAATTCCGTGATCAGCAGCGCAACATGGACGACTGTAAAGAAAAATTGGCGCAGATGCTGCGGGATGTTGCCGTACCCCCTAAAAAACGCAAAGCAACCAAGCCAACCCGGGGAGCAAAAGAACGTCGGATCAAAAGCAAAAAAGAGACCAGCGAACGCAAAACTATGCGGAAAAAGGTTTCCTGGTAGCGGTCATTGAAAATACATGGCGCAAAGCGGCTAAGGACGAAGCGTGACTTTTGAGACAAAATTTACATCAGCGCTTTCAATACAGCGTCGATACTTTTTTTGGCATCCCCGAATAACATCCGGGTATTTGGTTCGTAGAAGAGTGGATTATCAACCCCCGCATACCCTGAGGCCATTCCGCGCTTCAAAACAATACAAACTTTAGCTTTCCAGGCCTCTAAAACCGGCATCCCAAAGATCGGGCTTGCAGCATCTGTTTGCGCGGAGGGATTGACGATATCGTTTGCCCCAACAACGATGACGACATCGGTTTCCGGCAGGTCATCGTTTATCTCATCCATTTCGAGAACGATGTCGTAGGGCAAATTTGCTTCGGCAAGCAACACGTTCATGTGCCCGGGCAGTCGCCCTGCCACCGGATGGATGGCAAACCGCACGTTGACACCCTTTTTACGCAAGATGTCGGTAATTTCACGAATGGGATGTTGCGCGTGTGCCACGGCCATTCCATATCCCGGGATGATCACAACACTTCTTGATTCCTTCAGAAGCTCGGCTGTTTCCTCCGCAGTCATCGATGTGACTTCACCCTGGGACTTAGTCGCCGCCCCGGCTGCGGGAGACGTGCCTCCGTCAGTTCCGAAACCTCCCATAATGACGCTGAAAAAGCTGCGGTTCATAGCCCGGCACATGATGTAACTCAGAATCGCTCCACTGCTGCCGACCAAAGCACCCGTGACAATGAGCAAATCATTTGCAAGTAGGAATCCCGTAGCCGCTGCAGCCCAACCCGAGTAACTGTTCAGCATCGACACGACGACCGGCATATCCGCACCACCGATAGCCATCACCATGTGAACACCCAAAACCCCTGCCAAAATTGCTATCCCGATCAGCCAGGAAATATCAGACGCTGTGCCGGACTGAACATATCCCCACCCGAAACCAATCGCCGCGAGGCAGATCACAATGTTCAATCCATGCCGCCCCGGCAGCATGAGTGGCTTGCCGCTGATGGATCCCTTTAACTTCGCAAACGCAATCAGCGAGCCTGTAAAGGTCACGGCCCCAATAAAAATCCCGAGAATCACCTCGACGTGATGGATCAGGGTCTCGGCGGATCCGTGCCCTTCCCCAACTGCTCCCACAAAAGTCATCGCGTTGGCGATCCCAACCAAAACAGCGGCCAGACCAACGAAGCTATGCAGAATTGCGACAAGTTCCGGCATCGATGTCATTGCCACGCGCGCTGCCAGCACCGCACCGATGACGACGCCGATGGACAGTGCCACAGCAAGCATCGCATACCCGTTCATCGCGGGATTAAGTGCCGTGGCCAAAATCGCCAAAAGGATGCCGGCGATACCAAACAGATTGCCACGCCGCGCCGTCTCCTGAGTACTCAATCCGCCCAGGCTCAGGATGAACAAAACGCTGGCTACCAGATAACTTGCTACTGAAATATTCAAAGACACAGGTGAGTCATCCTCATTTATTTGCGGAACATCTTCAACATACGCTGGGTCACAAGAAATTCCCCCGCGATGTTGATGGTAGCCAGTAACACGGCAACCCCCGAAATCCAGTTAGCTGGCTGACTCCAGTCCGGCGTCAGCTGAACCATCGCGCCGATGACAATAATCCCACTGATGGCATTCGTGACACTCATCAACGGAGTATGCAAGGCAGCCGTTACATTCCAAACAACCTGATAGCCGATGAAACAGGCGAGCACAAAAACGGTAAAGTGCGAGAGAAACGACGCAGGCGTAACAGCTCCCAGTGCGATGATTCCCGCCAGAATCAAACTGATCGCCAAAAGGCTTATTTGCGGCTTACTGGTCGCCCCATGTCCGTGGCCACCGGTCCGCGCTGCGGGTGCAGCTTTTGCTGGTGCGGGTGTGGAGACGGCGGCTGATGCGGGTGCGGAGACAGCAGCTGGCGCCGGAGGTGGCCACCGCAACTCTCCACCTTCAAGAACAATGGAACCGCGCAGGATTTCATCCTGAAGGTTCAGATTCCATTGCCCCTTCGGGCAAAGGACATCCATAAAATGAACGATGTTGGTTCCGTACAGCTGGCTGGCCTGAATCGCCATGCGGCTGGCAAGATCCGTGTAGCCGATGATCGTGACGCCATCCTTCGTCACCGCTTTTCCAGGAACGGTAAATTCGCAGTTACCACCCTGTTCAGCCGCAAGATCGACAATGACACTGCCCGGCTTCATCAGGCGGACGGTATCTGCGATGAGCAGCTTCGGAGCTGGCTTTCCTGGAATCAGCGCTGTCGTAATAATGATGTCGACGTCTTTTGCCTGGGTGGCAAAAAGCGCCATCTCGGCAGCGATAAATTCCGGACTCATGGTTTTGGCATACCCGCCTTGCCCGGTCCCGTCTTCCTTAAAATCAAGCATGAGAAATTCCGCGCCCATCGACTGAATCTGCTCTCTTACAGCGGGGCGCGTATCAAACGCCCGAACGATGGCGCCTAAGCTTTTGGCGGTTCCAAGTGCCGCCAGTCCAGCCACACCGGCGCCAATGACTAAAACCTTAGCCGGGGGGATTTTTCCAGCGGCAGTAACCTGACCGGTGAAGGGACTGCCATAAGCGGCAGCCGCCTCAATGACCGCACGGTATCCGGTGAGGTTGGCCATAGAACTCAGCGCATCGAGCTTTTGCGCACGGGTGATGCGAGGTACCTGATCCATGGCAAACACATTGGCACGGCGCATTGCCAGGCTTTTCACCAAATCGGGGGACTGAGCCGGCCATATGAAGGAGACCAGGGTTCCGCCTTCCCGCAGTAAAGCAACCTCATCTCGCGCGCCGCCACCGGATCCAAGGTGTCCGGGAGGCCTGATTTTGGTGACAATATCAGCATCACCCCAGACCGCTTCAGGTGAAACGACTGATGCACCCGCGGCGCGGAACCCTTCATCCGGGTATCCGGCAGCAACACCGGCGCCCGCCTCAACGAGGACCTGGTGACCGGAAGCAATAAGTTTTTTTACGGTGGCGGGGGTTCCTGCGACTCGCAGCTCGCCGGGAAAAATTTCCTTGGGAATTCCAATTTTCAATGCAACATCCTCATCTAAAAGCACCCGCACCCTAATTTTTTTTCTTGGCTAACTCAAGAAAATACCCATGTTTACTCCGCGACAATCACACCTTGCAGATGGGTCCGGCCCATGAGCTGCAAAAGCAGCCAGCCTCGCGAGCCAACAAACCATAAGGCAATGTATTCATTCATAAAATCTACTGATCGATCCGGAAGGCCCGTCACGGCGGAATATTCGACATGTCGTACCTACCCGTTTTCATGGATGTTTACCCGACGTGCCTCAAAATATTGGATGGGCGGCCAACAACACCCTAACCTTGAATATAGAGATTCAGATTCTTTTCGATGAACGGTGTGACTGAAATGGGGAATGCATTTACTTGTATTCCGCAGAGCTTCGGGGGGAGCGCTAACCAAGTCAGCAACACTATTCCGAAAGTATCTGCCATCCGGTAGGGGGGAAAACGGATGGCAGGTGCGGAGGGGGAGGTCGTAAGGCCTCCCCCGCTCTTTTAAGGGGTAATTGGGTTATTTAGCCTGATGGTCCTGGAACCGCTTAAGCAGATCCTCTGGCGATCCAAGCTTGAAAAACGTCAGCAGGGCCTGCACTGGCTTGACTTTCATGTCCTCGGACTTGAGCAGTTCCCGCAACTTAACCAGATCGATCTTCGATGTGCCATTTCCGATGGAATCGAAGGGAAGACCTTCGGCGGCGTCTGAGGCAATTTTTACCAGAACGCCCGGACGAACCTTCGCCGTGCGAAGCTCTTTAGCTATCTCTGCGAGACCTTTTTCGGTGACTTTTTTCAGTCCGGCAGACTGCTCCTGCGTCAAATCAGTTTTAAATCGAGCCACATTTGCCACCACCGCATCAGCTACAGCGGCGGTGTTTGTACCCTTAAAAATGTCCTCTGCATATTTGTCGGCAAAATCCAGAGCCGCATTGGCCCATGCCAGCTCGTTGGTTTTCCCTTTTAGCTTTTCCGCAACAAATGAGCGCGCGACGGCCGTAATGAGCGGCAGAGCTTCAAAGGCTTGTTCGACAACATTGGGTTTGATAGCAAATTTCAGGTCCTTACCTTCATCGTCATGACAGGAAACATTTTCCCCATCGTGGCTGCAGGATTTTACGATGTCGGCGATTCCCTTCGAATTGAAGCAGTGGTCAACTTCGAGAAGCCGTGGTTTGCAGACAATACAAAAGTCGCCGGCAGCAAGCTGATCAGCGACACGGCATGAACCTGGTATGCCGGTTAAGTTCGCTTCAGCTGGGTCCTGCGGTGATGATGGCGGCGCAGCCTGAGCGTCTTTGCTTGATGCGCCTTCCGCAGCAGCGTCTTTTTCTTTATTTTTTTCTTTCACGGCCGAGGAACAGGATCCAACGAAGCCGATAACCACCAGGGCCATAGCCAGATTAAAATGCCTGATCGACATACTTGGGACTCCCTCTTCGGCGAATAGCTTGCGTGGCCTTAACGAACATTTGATCACGAGTGCAGATCCTTATCGGCATTTTCCGGCAATACTTGAGGCTTATGCTATTACATGTTTTTTATATTATTGTTACAGGGCCTTACGTTGACGTCTCTGGCTTGTTTTTCACGGGTAAACTGTTGAAGCCCGTCGGCTTATGAGGTACACCCTTGGCCGCGCCCTGATCTAAGTCAGACCTGTCAGGAGGAAAACATCATGTCGGACCGGGATCAACACCCCCCCACGACCGCACCTGCGAAAAAGATCGACGATCAGTGCCCTGGTTGGGCAGCTGAGCAGTTTGTAAAAATCCAGGCTCTGGAAATCCGCCTTGGAAATATCCGGGAGACCACTGCCCAGTGGTCGGAAGTGGCTGTCGATGAGCTCGTCAAGCGGGCGGAGGCGGACGAAGAGTTCAGTCACGCCGACAGCGAACTGGTCGAAGCTCTGTTCAATCGCACCTGCCGGGCCTTGGCAGAAGCAGGCTTTGCTCCGGAGTTGATCGCCTCTTTCGCAAACGCAAGGATAGGCGCCGGAGGGCGCCTACCCTATTGCAGTGCTGAAGAAGTTGCCGAAGCAATAGACTCTTAATTTTGGTTTTTAACGGTCACCACCACGCGATTTGAACTAAATTCCTGTAACGAACCGATCCGCGCGACAGCCCATACATCGTATGTACCATCGGGATAAGTCGCCGTTCTCCACCCAACTTTTGACCATGCCCCCGGGTCGGTGACCTCAACAGATCCGGCAAAACTGCCGTCCTGTTTCGAAAAGAAAACCGTCGCTGCCGTCGGCGGAACCACCCCAAAGGCTGACTTCAAGTCAAAATAGACGCGCTCTTTAACCGGCGCATGATTGTCAAAATCCGGGGTCATGGTCACCGTTAATGCCTGAGGCTGATTGACCACGTAGACCGTCTGGTACCAGGTCTGCGATTTGACTCCGGCTGCTGTCTTACCTTGAACGGAAACCGTATACGTACCATCGGGCACCTCCGGGGTGTCGACCACCACCGCCGGGTCTCTTGCAGGATCAGTCGTTCCACCCAAGGATTGACCGGTCTTCGTATTCGTCAGTTTCCAGTCTACTAAATCCAGGCCGCGGAAATCTTCCTGGGTGCTCATGTCGATGAGCGCCAGAGTCTCCGAACCCTGCAGCGCATCGCCGGCGGCCGGCGCTGCGAGCTTCACCGGATAATCCGGGCGCGCGACCGAAAGGGCGTAATTGCTTCGCCCGACACCGCTGCGGTCGGTGTACTTGATGCGGAAATATCCATGTTCACCCCAATTTTCGCCCCAGGAATTGCGCACAATCCAAGCTTGGTTGGCATCGTCGTAACCAACAATGGTGACAGCGTGACCGCCAAGGGCGTCGCCAGCCACATATTCATAGACGCCACCCGTGTAGAGCATAAAATCTTCGTAGACTGTCATCGTGGTCATCAGCGGCCCGTTCTGGAGAGCCGCCTTCGCTTCGCTGGCGCTGACGGATCGGGAGCCGGTAATCTTTATGACCCGACTGCCGCGGTCTTTGCAGGCCAGGTCGGAATCCTGATCCTCGCCGAGCCGGCCGGAGGCATAGGGAAAGCAAGACTCATCGGGCACTCCGGACGATTTCAACGTACTCGTTGCCATGAAGGGCATTGACCCGGAATCACAGCCACCGATCCTGGAAAAAAGATCCTGCTCGGAGAGGTCCAAATCCAATGTCGCTTTGCCCCCGGTCACATTGAGCTGTGTCTCCAAAGCTCCCAATGCTGCGAACGCCACGCAGCTTCCGCAGCGAGCCTGATTCCTTACCGGCGAGGTAAAGTCTTTCCCATCGTTACTGCGCCAATCAAAGTAAGTTGGAAGATTGGCCTGCGTCGAGAAGTCTGCCTCGGTCACCTCGATGGTTGCATCGTGTCCACCTGGAGCAAGACCAAAAGGGGAAACGCTGCCACGGCCGTTCTCAGCATTGACAGCTTTCCTTCCTTGATACAATGACGCTGCTTCGGTCGGTCCGGCAACCCAGTTAACGTCGGGACGCCTCGCCAGCTCCGACTGCAGGTCTTTCAAAGTTAAGGCGCTGGCGTTGGTATTGAGACAGAAAAGTGAAAGTGAACATACGACTGAATTTCGCACGAAAATAGAACGAGACATACCCTTCCCCCCGGTAAAATAGGCCTCAAAACGAAAATTGTCGAACACAGATGCTGTGATGTCAGAACGGATTTACTGAAGACATTCTACTCTATTTCCAACGAAATGCGGAATTTTTTGCTGAAAAAAAGTAGAATGGAAGAACTGTCATTCGGCTGAATGGAGCTCTCATGTTGCCTATGTCCTTTTGGCGTTCTCTCGGTTCCGTAGGGGTTCTGTTAGTCGCTCAGCGTGGTTTGGCAGCCGATAACCTGGCCTTTCGCGGCAATTTGTCATGGATCAACGCCTTCGGTCATCTGGCGCCGGAAGACGCAAATCGCCTCAACTCCGACAACACCCTGCTCCGGATCCCGCATTACAGCTTTATTTCTGACATCCGACCGAACCTTAAGCTTTCGAGTTCCGATTTTCAGATCGTCGCCCGCCCCAAAATCGTGGCTGAGGCCAGGCAGGTAAAAACAGCCAAACGCGAGGCTGCCGGTGGTCAATCCGCCGCGGACGCCAGAACCGAAGACACCAAAGGAAAAGTCAAATCAACAATTAACGAAGCTTTTGTAAATTGGACGGTTTCGGACGTCGTAACGTTCGCCTATGGCCGGCAAAGTTACCAATGGGGAGCAGCTGAATCGGCCAATCCCAGCAATCGCATGTTTCATGAGACGGCGCAAAATCGCAACGCTCTGTATGAAATCGTCGGTAAGGATATCGCGAGGGTAAACTTCACACTCGGAAAATCCTTTTCAACGGTTGTTATGACGGAATACCAACAAAACAAGGACGAAGCCGATTTTGTCGCGGAAGAGGAGTTCGCGCCCACCGGCTTGGTTAAGTCAGAATTCAGCTGGAGCGGCGGGACTGATTACGCGGGATTGGTCGTCGGCGGCCGCGAGAAGGCCAGCGGCTGGGTCGGTGAATATTTCAGCATGGGCGTGCCTTTTTTCGATGGACTTTTTTTCTACGCCGATGCCAGCCATCAAAGAGGTGGCCGCAGCTGGTATCCGGTTAAATCGCAGGCATCGCCCTTTGCGGAAATCATCGAAATGCAGCAGCTAAAGCGCGATGAGAATAAAGTGCAGACGTTCGCAACTGCCGGTTTAAAGTTTGATTTTGTCAGCGGGACTATCATTCGCACCGAATATATACACAACGATGCCGGGTATTCCGAAAATCAATTGAAAGATTTCTACGAAAGCCTCGACGACTCCAACCCTGCTCAGCTCGCAGTTTATGAATCTAATCTAGAGCGATTTTCAGCCAACGGTAATGAGTTCACGGGTAAGCGCTACGGGTATGTTTCATTGCACGTCCCCGATCTCATTTCGGTTCGGGATCTTACATTTTACTCACGCGCCATGCGTTCAATGACCGATGAGTCCTTAAATATATATGCAAGCTTCGAATATTTGCTTAAAAACGCCGGAACCGTATTGTTCTCTGGCTCTGCAAACTCGGGGCGTAAAGAATCGGAACTACGAACGACAGTCGCCAGATCTTTCCTGGTCGGCTACCGGCACAACTGGTAGCCCCATCATCATGCGGGAACTTTTTTCATGACGAATACGGACAGTGCCAGCAGCAAGCCCATTGTTGAACTTCAAAATCTCATCAAGACCTATACCCTCGGCTTGACAAAAGTCCAGGCGCTGCGTGGTGTCAGCCTGTCCATCAATCGCGGCGAATTTACTGCCGTCGTAGGAGCTTCCGGGTCAGGAAAAAGCACGCTTCTCAATATGATCGGCTGCATAGACGAGCCGGATTCCGGCACTATCAGGATCGACGACATCGACGTGACCACACTCACGGACAACGAAAAGAGCCGCCTGCGAAACAAAAAAATGGGCTTCATTTTTCAGTCCTTCAACTTAATCCCCGTATTGAATCTTTATGAAAACGTCGAACTCCCCCTGCTGATCAATCCGGCAATTTCTCCGGAAGAAAGAAAAACCCGAATCGACTCAGCAATCGAAGACGTCGGCCTGAAACAATTTGTGCACCATTTGCCTGACCAGCTTTCAGGGGGGCAAAGACAACGGGTGGCGATAGCCAGAGCCCTCGCCGCAAATCCAGACCTCGTTCTGGCAGACGAGCCTACCGCCAACCTCGACTCAGCAACATCGCATAAGATCATCGACCTGATGATCGAACTGAATTCCAAGCGTCATGTCACGTTCTTGTTTTCCACTCACGATGAAAAGCTTATGGACCGTGTCTCGCGCATTGTCCACATTCAGGACGGAGTCATCACGAAATGACCGCTGAGTGGCGTCTGGCCTTCAGAAATCTACTGCGCAACAAGCGACGAAATGTCGCTACGGGAACAGCCATCGCCCTTGGCTTTGCCGCACTGCTGGCCATTGGCGGATATATCAATCGCGTCGAAAAATATCTGCGGGTCTATACCATCTTTGGCGCACGCACCGGGCATATCATCGTCTATAAGAAAGACGGCTTCGAAAATTTCTATGTGAAACCCAAGGAATACAGCCTGACGCCCAGCGACCAACAGGCGATCAGAGAAGTCCTGCAGGAACTGCCGGGTATCGAGCTGCACGGCGGCATCCTTCAGGGTCAAGGACTTGTGGGTAATGGCTGCCGCACCTTCCCTTTCCTGGCTATGGGCATTGACCCGCTGCTCGACAAACAACTACGCGACCACCCAATGGTGAGTCGTTGGACCCAGAAATTTAAAGACCTGCAAAAAGGGCGAGGGATCAGTGAATATGGCGCGGAAATGGGTGCCGTCTCCATTGCCGAAGGACTGGCGCACATACTGCACAAAAACAAGGTCTTCGATGACTTTCCGGCCGGACACAAACCTCAGCTCATAGCCGACTGCACGGCGAGTGATCTCTTTGAGTTAACCAATGGTGATGCCAACATCCAACTCGCCGCCGGGACCTGGGACGGCATGATGTCGGCCCTCGACGGTGAAATTGTATCCACGTTCAATACCGGAGTGACCGAGACCAACTCCTCTGCGATCGTCACTTCGCTGCAACATTTGCAAAAGCTATATGAAACTGAAAACGTCTCGACCTACTCGATCTGGTTGAATGATTCAGCGTCGCTTAAAAATACCGTCGCAAAATTGACCGCGGGATTGAAGAAGAAAAATCTCAATATGGACATCTACACCTGGCTCGTGGAGGACATGTCGCCCTATTACTCAGGCACCATGAGCTTTCTGCGCACGATGGTGGGCTTCGTAACATTCATTCTGGCGACGGTCGTGGTGCTTTCCATCTTCAATGCTGCAACCATGACAGTCATCGAACGTGCCCAGGAAATCGGCATGATGCGCTCATTGGGATACACTAAGCATCAGATCCGCCAGATGTTTATAAGAGAAATCACCGCGCTGTCAGTGTTGTCGCTACTCGCCGGCGCGGTTGTAGCAGCAGCTGGAATTGAATTTATTAATCGACTGGAGATCTCTTTCAGTCCGCCGGGCGTTGCCGGAAGCATCCAGCTGCTCCTCTCTCCAAATATTGCCACGGTTAGTGTGGCGACGGTGCTGATACCCCTGCTCGCGATTGGCACAACCGTCGTCGCCATCCGCAGTATGGTCAACAAACCAATCACGATCCTGCTCATGGGCAGTAACCGCTGAAAACGGAGTCAAAACATGATTTCAATACGCATTCCCAAAGGTTCCTGCTTAGCACCATTACTCTTGTTTACGTTGAGTGGTCTAACTTACGGGGCTGACAGCACCCCAACGGCAGAGGAACTCCTGAAAGAGTCGGATCGTGCCCGTGGTGCGGCAGAAGACGGCGTGTCCTGGGACATTGATCTGGAAAGCACCGAGGACACCACCGTCAACAAGGTAAAATATTCGGTAAAGGCCAAAGGCGCAGATGCGATTGCAGAGGCACTCTCGCCCGCCCGCAACAAAGGCGAGATCTATCTCTTTAACGACCGCACCATCTGGTATTTCAAACCGGGGCTAAAAAAACCTGTAGCCATTTCAGCCCGTCAAAAGCTCATGGGACAGGCGGCTAACGGCGACATCGCCTCCACCAACTATTATCGTGACTATGCTGGCACCGTCGTTGGAGAGGAAGCCGTCAACGGCGAGCCAACCTGGAAGCTGGAATTAAAAGCAAAATCCAAAAGCGTTACCTACGATGGCATCAGATACTGGATCAGTAAGAAGAATCGCATTGGTGTAAAAGCGGAATTTCTCACGGTCAGTGGCTCCATGTTCAAGTCTGCGACGTTTGAGTACAAAAACACGATCACTTTTAAAGGTAAAAAACAGCCCTTTGTCTCAAAAATGATGATTGTCGACGCTTTAAAGGCCAGCAACCAAACAGTCATGTCCTACTTTGAAGCTAAACTGGACACGCAT
>Ga0138256_10004505_pt1 | contig 14813 bp, 11 predicted proteins | sample KNB2016incub_MG_FD_105486 | JGI IMG/M metagenome (GOLD analysis project Ga0138256, IMG submission 105486) | Active sludge microbial communities from wastewater in Klosterneuburg, Austria - KNB2014incub_MG | ecosystem: Engineered > WWTP > Activated sludge > Unclassified | place: Austria... | reverse complement strand
TTGTATAATATGTTTTAGTTAGCTATAATACTTAGTTGTAGCTAATTTGTCTTATGGTAACTTGTTTTAATTTAGTTTTATTTATTTATTTTGTATGCAAATAGTATGCAAATAACTTATCTTTGAAATGTAAATGATAACCAATGAATAACAACTGCTCGATAACAATATTTCTTGATACAAGAAGGGAAAAAGCAAATGGTAAATACCCTGTAAAATTGAGAGTATTTACTCAGCATCCCCGAATTCAAAAACTTTATCCAACTAAGTATGATCTAAGTAAGATTGAGTTTGAGAGAACCTGGAATGCCCAAAGACCCAGAAGTGAAGACAAATCAACTAAACTTGAACTGCAGGCAATTTTAACCATAGCTCAGAATATAGCAAAGGATCTCCAAACTTTCAGTTTTGAAATATTTGAGAAGAAGCTTTCAATGAGAAAGGGCGATGAAATTAATGTTTTATTTCTATATCAGGAGGCAATCGAAAAACTCAAGAGACGTGGCCAGATAGGAACATCTAATAACTATGCGTTTGCTAAAAGATCCTTGGAAATTTTTCAGAATGATTACAGGAGCGTAAATTTTGGGAAACTTTCATTAACAGACATTAATAAAGACTGGCTTGAGGATTACGAACACTTTATGAGGAAAAATGGCAAAAGTCCAACCACTATTTCTATGTACATCCGGACATTTAGGACAATTTATAATAAAGCCATGGAAGCTGGCAGCATTCAAAGAGAATTATATCCTTTTGGGAAATCTAAATATCAACCTCCTTCTGCCACTAAAGTTAAAAAAGCGCTCTCTAAAGACGATATGAAGAAACTATGGTTATCAGAACCTTTGACACCCGAGCAAGTAAAAGCTAAAGATTTTTGGTTTTTATCATATCTGATGAATGGTATGAATTTCAAAGACATTGCAACCCTGAAGTTTAAAAACATTCAAAACGATAAGATTGTATTTCACAGAGCTAAAACTATCCAGACGTCTAAGACCAATTTAAAGCCAATCACAGTCTTTCTCCATAGTGATGCTTCAAAGATTATAGAGAAATATGGCCAACGAAATCCTAATGATGAATCTTTTGTCTTTGATATCATAAAACCTGGAGGTGATCCAACATCACAAAATTCGTCAATCAAGAATTTTATTAAATTTGTTAATCAACACATTAAGAAGCTATGTATTGCGAATGGCCTCACACATGAAGTTTCAACGTACTGGGCTAGACATACTTTTGCAACAATAGCAATAAGAAAAGGAGCTACCTTGGAGTTTATACAGGAAAGCTTAGGACATGGTGACTTAAAAACTACACAAGGATATTTTGCAGGGTTCGACAACGAAGCAAAGAAGGAATTTGCAAAGGACATTATGAACTTTCAATAATATAGATATACCATGGCGCTAATAACAAATGGTTTATTAACAATAAATAATTTCACAATTGATGTAAAAGAAACCGGTTTTAGAGAAGGTTATTTCACGGAATATAATGACGAGATTAAATTTTTTCTCCTTTTGGACAAAACTTATAATTTTTACACTTTAAATTTGAATGATTCTGAAAACATACAAAACTTTGTAAGTAATATCAATCTTTCATTACGGCTAAAACACTACTTTCTAGGTTGTTTATTAGAATACATTGAAAATGAAACAGACCATCAGTCCTATTCTTCAGAAGGCTATAAAGCCTACCGGTCAATCCAAATGGATTTCTTTAAAATCGAAATTCGATTTTATAAAGAGAATAGTGATTTCGTTGAAAACTCAATTGATTTTGATAAAAGAGTTAAAAGACATTTTAAAGTTCTTCCAACACTTGAGGAGCAGTTGTATAAGCTTCAAGAACTAACTTGGGAATTTCAAAAACATTTACCCAACAAGGATTATGAATTGTTAATAGTTAAGTGTCAAGCAGAAATAGATTTCATTAATTTTCAAATAAAACACTTCGAAAAAAAATCCTTACCTCCAGTAGATGGAACTACTATTTATAAATCAGATGCTAAAGTAAAAGTAAAAAAGATAAAAAAGCATCTTACGCTCCTTGATATATTCGATGATCCATCTCAATCATCAATATTTCTAGAAGTTTTAAGAAAATTGTCAAATCCTATTATTGATGACAAAAACACTTATATATTCACTGGTATTAAAGGAATTGTTAGTGTTATTTATAATTTCTTAAAAAAATCTAGTCCTAAAAAATTATCAAAATTGACTTTAGGGGAATTAAGTCAGATTTTCAATGATACATTCCCAGGGTTCAACCTAACAAGTAATGGTTCTGAATTTACTAAATTCTACAATAGGTTGGATTATAACAAATTAGAAATTGAGATGGAATGTTTATTTTCTAAATTTTCTCAAAAAGAAAGCCCAAGAAAGTAAAGAAAGATAATAGTCGTGTCTTTGACTTGTTAATTAAAAATATAGCAAGTGGAAAACACGATAGTTGTAACCTCAACGGATACTTTAAAAAAACTTATCATTGATTGTCTTACTGTATGTCTTGAGGTACATACAACGCATAAGGCAAATTCTTCCAACCAAGAAGAATATATCAATATTACTGAAGCTGCCAAGCTTCTCTCCTTATCCATTCATACGATCTATGGACTGGTGAACAAAAATATTCTTCCTTATAACAAGAGAGGCCGTAGGCTGTATTTTTCTAAGGTTGAGTTAACCAATTGGATAAAAGAAGGACGGAGAAAAACTAAGGCAGAGTTAAACGAATACGTGCAAAATAATTTTAATAAAAAACAAAAAGACTAAACCATGAATGAACATGACTTAGCTTCTGATTCTTTTGGAGAAGATCAAGGTAAAGATAAACAAAATATTCCGGCAAAAATAAATTTAGAGCCCCATTTTGATGCGCTCTCAAGACCAGAAACTTTTACTAATCACATTGAGCAACTAAAAGGCACGGGGGAGCAAGTCCCACACAACACGATATTAAAACAACTACTATCACAGTTTGAACCGATAGATTTTGAAGGTCTCGCTTTTCCAGAAATTATTAATCTGAGACAACAATTGGAAGAGGAAACCTTAAAAGGTCAGGATGAAAACCATACCAATATTAATGGGTCGGACAGGGAAAAGGGAAAAATACAGGGAATAAAACAACAATTGAACAAATTTAAACTCAAAATGAAACACTTGCTAGTCATATCCATTGATAATGTTATTAAGGTTGCCATGGATAATAGCTGGGGTCTTTGTAAAAGTGAAGCCTACATATACATTTACAATGGAGCTTATTGGTCAGAACTTGACAAAGAGGTTTTTCAAAAGTTTTTAGGTGAAGCCGCCGAAAAAATGGGAGTCGAAAAATATTCAGCTAAATTTTATCAATTCAAAGAACATCTGCTTAAACAGTTTCTTTCTTCTGCATACTTACCTATCCCTGAAGACAACAAGGACCTGGTATTGATCAATTTAATGAACGGTACCTTTGAGATCGGTCCACATGTAACGGAATTAAGGCAATTTGCCCAGAAAGATTTCATTACATATCAGTTGCCCTTCAGTTATGACAGTGATGCGAAAGCCCCCAAATTTGAAACCTATTTGAATCGGGTATTACCAGATATTCAAAGTCAGAAAGTACTGGCCGAGTATCTAGGCTATCTATTTATTAAAAACGGAAGTAATACACTTAAGGAAGAAAAAGCTTTAATACTTTATGGCACTGGTGCTAACGGTAAGTCAGTATTTTTTGAGATCGTCAATGCATTGTTAGGATGCCAAAACGTCAGCAATTATTCCCTGCAAGATCTTACCGATAAGGAAGGATATCATAGGGCAAAAATTGCAAATGTCATAGTTAATTATGCATCTGAGATAAACGGTAAACTTGAAACTTCTATCTTTAAACAAATGGTATCAGGTGAACCGATTCAGGCCCGTCTGCCGTATCATCAACCAATGATGCTTAAGCAATACGCAAAGCTTATTTTTAATTGTAATGAGCTTCCGAAAGATACTGAACACACCAATGCTTATTTTAGACGATTTCTGATTCTTGTTTTTGGCGTAACCATTCCTCCTGAAGAACAGGATAAAAGTTTACACTCCAAAATTATTGAGGCAGAACTTTCCGGAGTATTTAATTGGATGTTAGCCGGGCTGCACAGGTTACTAGAACAAAAGGGTTTTTCACCCTGTGATGCAGCTCATAATGCATTAGAGCAGTACAAAACTGAAAGTAACAGTGTTAAACTCTTCTTAGAGGAAACAGGATACCAAAAGCATGCAACGAATTCAATCTTTATCAAGGAGCTTTATCTCGAATACCGATCTTTTTGCACTGATGAAGGGATAACACCTTTTAAGAAAATGAATTTTACCAAGCAATTAAAAGCTCTCGGTATAAATGTTGAGAAGAATATGCATGGCAATGCAGCTTATATTTTCAAAGAAATAGTCTCATTTTAAAAAAAGTTTTTTCGGGCGGTCATATTTATCATAGAATTCATGAAGTAAATAAACTAATGAAAAGCATGATAAATATTACGCTCTAAACACATTAATATTTTTAATCAATGGGAAGTGAATATAGGTTCTATTTGGAGAAAGGCAGTAAAAAATATTATTGTCCTGAATGTCACATGAAGCGTTTTAAAAGATATATAGATTCTAATACTGATGAGTATTTACCTAAAGACTATGGATGTTGTGATCGCAAAGACAACTGTAAGTACCATCTCAATCCATATTCAGACGGATATGCAAAGGCTGTGTGGAAGGAAAGCAATCTTTCGGAATTTTCATATCAAAAATCAAAGTTTAAGAATACCAAGCCAAAACAAAGCATTGCAGACAAGAATTTTTTTATACCAAAAGAGGTTTTAAACCAGACCTTAGCAGCAAATCTATATGGACAAAATATCTTCATTCAGAATTTACTGACTAGGGTTCCTTTTCCTTTTGATACAGGTGATATTGAAAAAGTTATTTCTCTCTACTATCTTGGAACTATTGCCAAGGGATATAGGGCTGGCGCAGTCTGCTTCCCTTTTATTGATAAGGCTGGGAATGTCCGGGCTATCCAGGTAAAACAATTTGATGAAAACAACAATACAATAGCAACTGATTTTTTACATGCAATTATAGAAAAAGATCATATTAAAAATAGCACACCTCTATCTCAATGGTTGAAATCATATAATCAGAATGAAAAAAAGGTTTCCTGTTTATTCGGTGAACAAATTTTATCCAAATTCCCGCATAATCCTGTGGCACTCGTGGAGGCACCCAAGACAGCTATTTATGGAACTTTATATTTTGGGTTTCCAAAGGGCCCAGATGATCTAATATGGCTTGCAGTTTATAACAAAAGTAGCTTTACAGAAGAGAAGTTTAAAATTTTGCAGGGCAGGAAAGTGATAGTCTTTCCGGACCTCTCTAAAGATGGTAGCACATACCGCGAATGGGAGCAAAAGGCAAAAATAATAAACGATAAAATACCCGACATCAAATTCGTTTTTTCTGATTTATTAGAACAGATGGCACCATTGGAAGATAGGATTGAAGGTTATGACCTTGCAGATTACCTTATTAGGCAAGATTGGCGAAAGTTTAGGAAATCCACGACAATAATACAATTACCACTTTTAACATCTGCACCAGAAGATGCACCGGAAGTTAATATATCATCAAACGTTGAATTGTCAAAGGTAGTGGTGCTCAATACTGAGTTCGTTAAAGAATTCAATAACCAACAATCTTTAAACTGGAATAGCGATATAGAAGGACTTGAAAATTACTTTACTAATATTGAACTGCCCACGGACCCAATTAACCTAGACTGCAGCAGTATCATAAAAGACTGCTCGTTATTTATCGAAGGCCACCTTTCCATGGTTAAAGCAAACAACGGAAACAAATTTTTCTTACCATATCTTATCAGATTACGGGAGTTACAACATGTTTTAAAAACAAACCAAAATATTGATAATTGACCCTTTTAATTTTTCTCATTTTTGAGTTAAAAACCGTCCCGGTAAATGAACACGTATTTAACCCAAAAATGGGTTAAATTCCTATTTACAACGGTTTCGAGATTGGTCACTCACTTTTTCAGTAAGTGAAACCTCATCATTACAGGTGCAATCCGATGTGGCAGGAGTTATTTGGCCAGTGCCAAGGGTTATCAGTGAAACAATCAATTTAACTCTTTTTTGAGTTAAATTCATTCCACCATGGACTTCTATTTAAATAAAGGTTTTACTCAAAAAAGAGTAAAACTACATTTTACAAGGGTTTCGGAGAAAAAACATCCTTTTTTTTAGATTTTTTTCCTTAGTTTTAGTTAACAGCTTTAATGCCAATGTCGCTTCAGCAGGATTTAGAGTAGAAACTCTTACTATTATATTCAATATATCTAGAGCTGATGCAATCTCTCTTTTTTTCATAAATTATAATCTTTTAAAAGGGCTTAATAGGTATTCAGTTTTACCCAAAAATGGTAAAACCTTTCCCATCAAGCTAACTCCTACTTAATAGAGGTTTTACCGAAAAAACAGTAAAAGTCCAATTTACAAGGGTTTCGGAGGCAAATCACCCTTTTTTACAGATTTAAGCTCTTTAATTTTAGTTAAAAGTTTTAATGCCAATGTAACTTCAGTGGGATCCAAAATAGAAACTGCTATCATTTTTTTCAATAAATCCGGAGTTGATATAGTCTTCTCTTCCACTATTTTCTCATTCATAATATTATTGTTCAAAATCATTATAGGTTTTCTCCGCCGTAAATAAAGATCTATGAGCATCTATAATGCCAAAAGTTAGGTGCAAGCAGAAAATACATAGAATAACTTTGGGAAACCAAGTGTATGTTGTGTTGATAAGATAAAATAGTGTCCCAATGCAAGACAACCCAGTGAATATGGCAATTGTTATGAGGACAACTTTTTTGTAATTGCAAATTTTTGTGGCAAAAAGTAAAACCCACATTGGAATAATGATCAAAGTATTCCAAAGGAATCCAATTACAGCTATACCAATTATAAGGGCGATAATTATAAACCAAAAAAAGCTAGTATTATGATACTGTTTCAAAACAAAATCAGTTGCAAAAAGGCTAAATATTACAAACAAATTGTAAATGATAGAGGTTAGAACAGCAGTTACTATCACATATATTATAGCTCTAAAGTAAAAAGTAAAATTTCTCATTAAAAAAAAATATGCTCTTACAGTCCTGTCGAGCGGCAATAAAAAAGCGTGGAACTGAACAGTACCCGCTTTAGAGGCTCTGGAAAGCCTATGCAACAAGATAAATCAGTCCACGCCGTGGCGTGAACGTCAAGATCTATTCCTTGCTGCATTTATTGATTTTCCAGATTTCTAAAGCATGAATAAAGCTAACGCCTATAGTATGTTTACATCAATCTTTTAATAAGCTATTGATTTTAGGTCACTAATATAATACAAAATCTTAATCACATAAGATTTTATCACAGTTGTTGCATCTTCTACTGTTTTATTAAAAAGAATCAGATGATCAGCCAATTAGGAACACCAGCAGACACTATTTTATGAATAAGTAGAAACTTAAGTCAATATTGAAAGAGAGCAATTTGAAACAAAATAAACAATTGACTACCAGTCTCTTAATGAAAAATTGAAAACCTGTTATAGGAAATGCTGAAAGATGAATTATAAATGCGATTAACTGAATTGCTTTCATATCAATATACTTATATATATATTTATACGAAATAAACGGAAGAAAGTAATATGTGCTATTATGTTGAATACATCCAACAATCTATATTTTCATTTATTTATTCGTAAAAAACAGTAAAATGGACCAAACCCTACCCATAGAAATAAGTGTAGATCGATTATCATACACATCGATTCCTATTGCTCTTATTTATTCACCCACTCCTACTCTATTAGCTAATGCAACTGCTTGCCTCTATTCCTATAAAGGTAAAATCTACTTAATTACTAATTGGCATAATGTAACTGGTACAAACCCAATAACAAAATTACCTATTGGAAATCATGCCGGAAGACCAGATATACTGGATTATGTATTAATGAAAGAAGACCAGACTTTTGAGTGGGAAACATATTCTATTGGTTTATACGACGATGAAGGAAATGCACAGTGGTATTATCACCCCGGTCATAATGAAGCAATTGATGTTATAGCTATAGAAATTTCAACTACTGAGCATTTTAAATTCAAAAACCAACCGGTTAACGATATAGACTACCAATCTGGAATTTTGAAAAGTGGAGACATTACGTTTATCCTAGGGTTTCCTGAAGGACTGACAGGTGGTGAAAATTTACCCATTTGGAAAAGAGGAAGTATAGCATCACAACCTGGTATGTCTATACAAGGCCTTCCAAAAATATTAATTGACACTGCAAGTCGACCAGGAATGTCAGGTTCACCAGTCTTTTTTAGAAGAACTGGTGTTCATATACCCAGTGGTGTATTTGATGAATCAACTAATATTGGTACAATTGAGGACTTTGTTGGAATTTATTCAGGAAGATTGCCCGGCAAAACTACCTTTGATGCACAAATAGGCATTGTTTGGGACAAGATGGTGATTGAAGAGATTATAGAAGGAGACATAAAGGATAAATTTAGAATTGATACTAACTATCCTCTAAATGATTCTACTAGGAATGAAGCCACATAATTCAAATTCATATAAGCTGAACTGCATTTCCTTTGAGCAGCCCACTATTTATTCCAGCTAACAATTGTATCATATAATTTTGAGATTTCTTCATTTAATCCGGGCTTGAAGTCTGACATAAGTTTATTACCACCCCAATATTCTGTCACTTTTATGGCATATACTTTTTTACTCCAAACATTTCTTTTAAATTTTGATTTTATAAATATTTTCGTTTCATCATCAATATAATCTTCTATAGTTGTTTGGGTCGTATTATTTTTATTATACCACAATCCAAGATTGTATCCTTTAGTTTTCAATTCCTCGAACTGTTTTCTAATAAACTCTTTAGCTTTTTTGAAATTAGATTTTTCTACAATTCTTCCATCCATCAATATAGCATCACTATCTATGACTATATAAGCATTTCTACTAAATGAAAACATACTTACCAATTTCTGTAATTCTTCTTGTCCATTGTCTTCTAATTTCATAAAACATATACTATCAAGAATGGCACCACCATATATTTGAAATTCGTAATGATAACCGGGTGTAAGTTCCAGTAAGTCATTCTCGAATGCGTGCAACTGTAGCCATTTTTTAATATAAATAACATCGCTTGGACCTTCAACCCATACTACACCGTTAACTTGAAGTATATCAGAACCCTGAGTCCCTAAATTATCCAAAATTGAGTGGGGAATGTATCCAACTTTGCGAACAGACGCAATAGCAGTTGCATGCTCTTTGGTTTCTTCTTTGCCATCAAACCATTTTATTATATGACTGCTTTCGACGTGATTTCTATCAAATTCATAAATTGAACATAACTCAGGAAATTTTAGAAAATAATTTATCAATACTGAAGAATGTGACGCAAAGAAAATTTGGGAATTCTTCAACATATTTAATGGATCTTCAGACGCCCACACAGTTGAGGTTAACCAACTACTATTACTGAACCACTTCTTCCATTCATTTTCCATATTCTGATTAAACTCGATTGTATCTGGTGCGCTGTGTTTTATATTTCGAATGGACAACCACATTAATATGTCCAATAATTTTCGTAAAACTCTTGGTTCTAGGTGCACTTCGGGCTCATCGATACAAACAATATTTTGTTGAGTAGTCAAGAAATCTAATAATAAACTAGTAATGCTGAAAAAGCCTGAAGACCACTCATTGTAATTTGCAACAGGCGCACCTTCATGGCCGTAACCTCTATCACTCAAATCTTTAACTCTGGTAAAATATTCCGTTACTGACCCTGGCTGAAACGAAAATTCAAGTTGAAAAATATAGGACATTGAAAAGCTTAATATGGCTGGCCATGGATTTGAGCTTTCTAGAATATGTAGTTTGTTTATCAGAATCTGATCAGAATCATTCCTTCTAATTAGTGATCCAGCATACCATTTAAAATCTCCAATTCTATGTCTACCAGCTATGAATTCAACTACATAATCTTCATCACCTATAGAATTATTATAAACAAGTTTAACACTAAAATTTTCAAATGGATCCTGCTCAATATTTCCTAGTTTAAGAGTCCTTCTCAAAGACTTCAACCTATAATAATAACGATTGTCTTTTAAACTGTATGAAGAAAATGTTTCTAAATTGCAGATTGCTCTAAAAACATTCGTTTTTCCACTTCCATTTTTCCCGATAAACAAGTTGAATTGTTTAAAATCATTTAAATCACGAGTACCTTCATCTCCGAAATTATACATATTTTTTAGATCAATACTTTTTAACCACATTCTAACGGAAATTGTAAATTCTTTTATAAATGTATTACCTACAAACAGTGTTATTCTATAGATTTGAATTAAAATGATTTTGTTGTTAATCCCTACTCTACACTAATTTTATCAATCTCTTCCATTATCCTGATCGTCTCCGACAGCGCAACAATGATCTTCTGATAGTGTTGTATATCTTCAAACTCAAGAACCTTACCCTTGCGATCTTTTAACCATTTCTGGGCTGGCTGATAACCCCCTATGGAAAATCCCCAAACCATCAACGGCACAAAATTAAAATACTGCGTTTCATTGATGTACACCTTACTATCTTGAAACTTTGGCTTAGTTACCACATTATCACCATCTATTGGATATTGCGTGATGTATTTCTCAATTCTGGGACTTTCCAGTAAATGTATTTGTCTCATTTGTGATCCCAAATCTACAAGTTGCCAAAAAGTATCCTGGTCTTTCGGATATGGCACTCTCGGAAAATCAATTTTTAAAAATTCTTTGTATTTCTCTCGATATGTTGGCGAATGTAAAACGGCATACATGTAATCTAAAATGTCTATTGGTGCAAAAGTAGTAGGTGACCCACTGAGCGAAGTCGAAGTGTCTTTTTCGTTGGTAAAAGTTAAACCTAATTTCACTGCAATTTGCTTTACTATTTCATCGTTTAGATTTGGCGTTCTTTCTGGCGACTGTTCGTTGGATTGTTGTTCAAAGTTTAATTGATATATATATATTGGAAATACTGTACCTCTCCCACGATAAAAAATATTTGAATCAACACATCGGTTTGAAATGTGGATGATATTCCATTCGCCATCACCAATAGCTTGTCCTTGCCTCCCTATGATCATAGAGATATTTTGCTTATCTGCAATATGATTCATTACCTGTGATCTCGGATATGAATGAAATCCCTTCGACTTGCCGGTATAAAAAGTAAATCTTTTGTCAAAAGGCCGATATAAAACTTCAATTATTTTAGGATTATTGTTCATTAGGTCGTTCTTTGCTGTAAGTAAAGTCCAATCACGACCATCCTTCTGAAGATTATATTTACTCCTAAACTCAGCTGATGAAGCTGATTGAATCGTTTCTTTAATATGATATAAAGAAGTTTGATCAAATTGAATGGTAAGTTCATCTCTTTCTGTCGTAATTCCAGAAGCTGAAACGCAAAAAATTTCATTTATCTTAAAACTATTCAAGCTTGTTAAACCTGAAATTTGAGTTTGTTTAAAAGAGAACTGCTCATCAAAATTATCAATCTTGCTCCATGAAATTGTATCGAGCTTATTGTTTTGTAAAAAATCATACTTGCTGTTTCTTGTTCCGAATAAATCAGATTTGAATAAGATTGCTTTGTTAGATTTTTTTAAAAGACCTTTCTTAATAAATAAATTAATAGAAACTCCTGGTTGAATATCAAAAATATTTTCATCCTTACTACCATCTGGCGATTTTTCCTTTCGCTTTAAACTTCCATGCAAATCTAAAATATAAATTTTGTCAAAACAGTCTAAGAGAAGTCTTCTCATTTCTTTATGAATTATCCCATCAATAAAACTATTGTTAGTTATAAAAGCGAGAATACCTTCACCATTCTTACTGATTAAATGTTGGCCAAAACGGATGAATTTTATATAATCGTCTGAAAGAGGTTGAATGTTAATTTCATTCAAATTCCTTTTATAATCTTCCATTAGTCTTTCTATCCATGGATTTTTATTACTACTACTAACCGAATACGGAGGATTTCCCATCACCACCATTACCGGCGTATCACGTTTAATGTGGTTTGCTTCGTTGGCTTCAGTACTCAGCCAGTTTGCAAATAAAGTTCCAGTATCAGGGTGATGTTCCTCCAAGCTATTAGTTAGGTAGACCTTAAACCTTTGGTTGATAGTTGGCTTATATCCTGTCTCGGCAAGAAGCAGATCAAGTTTCAAATGAGCCATTGCATAACTTGCCATAAGTAATTCAAAACCATTCAATCTTGGTATCAAATGCCTCTCAACATAGTTACTCCAAATACCTTGCTGCCCTTCGAAATCCTTATGGATGTGTTTCACTACTTCAGCCAGGAAGGTTCCGGTTCCAGTGGCAGGATCCAATATCTGAACTTTATGTACTTCTTGCTCTACCCTTTTACCAAATGACTCAACTTTAATATTTGTTTTACTGGTATCAGCCAAACCTTCACTTAGTCCAAACTCCGACTTTAGAATGTCATCCACTGCCCTAACTATAAAATTGACAACAGGAGCTGGAGTGTACCATACCCCCCTAGCCTTTCGGAGTAAGGGATCATACTCACTTAAAAATGTTTCATAGAAGTGAATAATGGGATCTTCCATTTTTGTATTCTTCCCATAATTTTTAAGAATCTCTTCTACATTACATGCCAGGAAGATGTCTATCAAACTATCCACAATCCATTTTATACGATCATCCAAATCCGGTCCTGCTATATAGCCAAAAAGCTTTCTTAAGAATGGATTAGACTTAGGGATAAGTTCTGCAGCTTCCTGCCTACTGAAAGTCGGTAAGGTGGGATCATGAAGCCTAGCTGCAAAGAGCCCGTAGGAAATTGTTTGTGCATAAACATCTGCAAAGCCTTTAGGAGTGATATCATGGATGAGGATTTCTTTAAAAGCCTGCATTTGCTCTTTTAATGTACTATTCTCATTATTATCTTCATCACTCGTCAAAGCCTTTTCGATAACATCAGATAACAACCTGGCTTTTCCGGCCATCATCTCTGCAAGTTTTTTGCTACTTTTAATTGTCTGACCAATATGACTGCTAAAGTCTTTGATCAAGTTTTCAAATGACTTAAAATTCTCAGAAAGAGGCTTAATGCCTTTATCGGTTATTTCCCCAATGGTAACTTTCGTTACAAAAACCCCATCAATGTACAGGTGGTAGTCAAGGTAATCAGTAAAAATGAGATTGTTGAGTGAAGCTTTGTATCTGTCAAACTGCTCTTTATTTCCAGTCTTCTTTAACCCGGGCAAGTCTTTATCACCTATATCCTTTGCCTCAATAAACCCAATGGGTATCTCTTTCTTGGTGAGAATATAATCTGGTGCCCCGCATTGCTGTCGCTTAGGTTCATTTGTCGCTCGTATCTCAGGGACTATGCTTTCTATAAGCTGTTGAAGATCTCCTCTATATGTATGCTCTGTTGCATTCCCATGCTTATAGCGATTATTGATGTTATCTATGTATTGCGAAATTGTCATGAAGTATTTTAAAGTTGAATTGCCGAAGTTAGAAAATTTAAACCAGATGAAAAATAGACTCTTTTTCGCATTCAAAGAAAGTGTATTTTTTTCTTCTTTCTATTACTCATAATCTAGTTTAACCTGATTCTCCCGTCTTGAATTATTTTGTAGATACATTGACTTCCTTTGGATTTATTTTTGAGTAGTGTAAAATCTACCCATTTTTGAGCATATATTTACGTCCTTTAAAAATGTACCAGGTTTTTAAAAGGTTTAAAGGAGATCGTAAGTGGTGAGGATCCAGGTACAGAGGAAATGGCTTTACGGTATGCGGAAGAAAATAATATCAGGTTAAACTCAATACCAACATTAAGGGATGATATAGACGGCAAACCCACTTCAGAAATTGGAGTAAGTGAATATGGTAAAATATATTGGATCAATGCCGGCACAATCCCAATCAACAAGTTACTGCAAGCATAACTTATTTACGTACCACTAACAACATTCCAAAAAATTAAAAAAACAAAATCTTTATTTACTACCTTCGCAAAATGAAATTTATATCTCAACTATTAGCCGTATATGTATTGTTGTTATCAATAATGCCGACTTTTATTGAAGATAAATGTATTAAGGAAAATATAACCGATCAAGGACAAAGCGGACAGGATGAGCAAGACTGTAATGAAAAATGCTGTTCGCCATTTTTTAGCTGTAACACCTGTTCAGGTTTTGTTTTGAGTACTTTTAATTTTTCAATTACACATTCATTAAAGGAACCGCAAATAAAAATAAGAACAATAGCAATAACACCCGTTTCTGATTTTCCCTTTTCCGTTTGGCATCCGCCACAGTTTGTTTAATATTAGTGCTTTTAGCAAAATTTATAACTTGCGGTGCTATGCACGGCTGTCATTTATTTATTCATATTAAACATTATTCTCATGAAAAAAATATTCATTGTGTCATTTTTTATGGCACTCAACCTTGGTATATATGCACAAAATACATTCAAAGCTGTAATTAAAGACAGTGAAGAAAATGAGCCTATAACGGGCGCAACCGCATTGGTAACAGGAACTACAATCGCTACAACTTCAGATGAAAACGGACAAATCATCTTAACAGGTATTCCAAACGGTT
>Ga0138256_10004504_pt1 | contig 14814 bp, 15 predicted proteins | sample KNB2016incub_MG_FD_105486 | JGI IMG/M metagenome (GOLD analysis project Ga0138256, IMG submission 105486) | Active sludge microbial communities from wastewater in Klosterneuburg, Austria - KNB2014incub_MG | ecosystem: Engineered > WWTP > Activated sludge > Unclassified | place: Austria... | reverse complement strand
GTAGATCAGACGATCCATGTCAGATACCTGCTAGATAAATTAGCGAAGGTTAATCAGCGTCTGAAGTATCTGATCTTGCGTCTTGATGGACTGGGCATTCGCCTGATAGTTGCGCTGCTGAATAATCATGTTGACCAACTCCTGACTCATATCGACGTTGGATTCTTCGACCCGCCCCGAGCCAATCGAACCGTTCAATCCCTCGCCCGGCCCAGAAACTGCGGCCTGGCCGGAATCGACGGTCTCAGCCCAGAGGTTGTCACCCAAGGAAACCAGACCATTCGGATTGCGGAACGTAGCAAGAATGACCTGACCCAAATCTCTCGTTTCACCATTCGTGTAGCGCCCCTGAACGATCCCGCTTGAGCTCACCGAGACGCTGGCAATTTCGCCCGGAGGGGAACCATCCTGGGTGATTTCAAGAACAGCCGATGCAGAGCGCCGCTGGGTAAAGCTGCTGAGGTCAACGTCGAACTGCAAGTTGGTGGCCCCCGTACCCAAGGTAGTGCCAGCCACCAATACCGAAATCGGAATACCCGTACTGAGCGCCGGATCAAAAGAACCGGTGGACGAGTTGAATCCGATCCGACTCGCGAGAGCACTGGCTGGCGTATCCGGCGCCGACAGGCCGACGCCATCGAATGTCGCATACACATCCCACTCATTGGGATTGGTTGCCGGATCCAGCTTCACAAAAAACATGCTTAAAGAGTGATCATTGCCAAGGCTGTCATAAACCGTAGCCGATGTCGTGTAGTTGTAGCTACTTGGGTCAACGATGGTGAATGGATTCGAGACAGCATCTGGCGCCTGGGCTGCTGAATCAAGGTTGCCACGAATCGCTACCGGATCGCCCAATCCTCCGTTACCCGTCGCTTTGGCACTAATGCCGTCGGGCGGCACCAGAATCGAACGCGGCGTGGTGCTTCCGAGGAAGGAGACAGACCCATCGGCATTAACCGTTTGGTAGCCCTGCAAGCGCTCACCCAAAGAGTTAACGATGTACCCATCCTTATCGAGGTCAAACTGACCGTTGCGCGAATAGGCATCTGAGCCATTAGTCCGCTCAACCACAAAAAAACCGTTGCCGGCAATTGCCATGTCCAGCGGATTATTCGTCGCAGTTGTTGCTCCCTGCGTGAATGACTGACGAACAGCCAACGTATTTCCGCCCATCCCTACCTGCAGATTGGAAATACCACCGCCCATCGCTGATGCAAACGTATCTGCAAAGACAGCACTGCTCGCCTTGAATCCCACCGTCGATGCATTGGCCACGTTACTAGAAATAACGTCAAGCGCACGCGAAGAAGCGCCAAGACCGCTCAAACCTTGCTGAAATGCCATGATGAATCTCCGTTAATTCATGATCTGTAAAATATCGCTGTAAGCAACCGACTTATTATTCGGCAACTGCAAGGACACACCATCTTTTGTCAACGTTAAAGCATTTACCATACCAGGTGAGAGGGCTGTACTTACGACAGAGCCAGCGCTGTTAGCCGCCTCGACGCTGAAGGTGTAACTTCCGGCCGGCGATGCCGTTTCTGCATCGGATTTGCCGTCCCACACAAAATTCATTACGCCCGCCGCCTGCGCACCAAGCTCTTGGGTTTGCACAACCTTCCCGGCCGAGTCCTTGATTGTTACGGTAACTCGCTCGGCAGAACTCTCAAGATTGATGCCGCCAATTGCACCATCGGCACCCAACTCAAGCGCATTGCCGGCAGTTAATACCGTTTTGCCGATAATCGCTGCCGCCTGCATGTTTTGAGTTTCGGAATAACTGGCCAGCAACTTGTCCATGCTGGCGTTCAATTTTTCGATACCGCTCACCGTACTGATCTGCGAGAGTTGCGCAGTCATCTGATTGGCATCCGTCGGATTCAAGGGATCCTGGTTCTTCAGTTGCGTCATCAGCAAGGTTAAAAACCTCGTCTCCATATCATCAGCAGCCGAAGCCTTGGCGGTCGACTCATTTGACGAGGAAAACAGCGCCGCATTGGCACTGCCGGCATTCGTTACGTTAGAAGTAGCCATTTTTCCATCTCTCCATTAACCCTGACCGATCTGCAAGGTACGCAGCATCATGGTCTTGGCGGTATTCATGACCTCAACGTTCGTCTGATAGGAACGCGAGGCGGAAATCATGTTGGTCATTTCGTCGACCACATTGACGTTAGGGAAAGCGACATAACCTTTATCATCAGCCGCCGGGTTTTTCGGGTCATAAACCATGCGCGGTGGCGAGGCGTCTTCCACAACCTGGCGGACGCGAACGCCCTTGCTCATCTCGCCGTTGCTACCCATTGGCGTCGCTTCAAAAACCACTTGCTTGGCGCGGTAAGGCTTGCCATCTGATGAAATAACGCTATCCGCATTCGCCAGATTGGAAGCAACGGTGTTGAGGCGCATCGACTGCGCCGTCATGGCACTCGACGAAATATGAAAGACATTAAGCAGACTCATGATCCGTCCTTAGCTGTTGGTCGAGGCAAGCGCACTGCGGATACCCTGGAACTTGTTGCTGATCAATTGGGTAAGAATCTGATATTGCATTGCGTTCTCGGTGATCTGGGCGCGCTCAACATCCATATCGACCGTATTGCCATCAACCGCCGATTGCGTTTCTGTCCGATATTTGAATGCAGCAGAGCCACCCGCTCCGGATGCCTCGATATGCCCGACAGAGGTTCTCGTCATATCGACCCGACCAACATCGCTGCGCCCGGCCATCACGTTCTGCATAGCCGTCTCAAAGCTGAAGTCGCGAGCCTTGTAATTCGGCGTATCTGCATTGGCAATGTTGGATGCCAGAACCTGATGACGCTGCGTACGCAGATTCAATGCCTGACTGAAAACTGAAAGACTTTGTTCGATGCTTGCCATCACATGCTCCTAAGATTCACATCGTTAAAAGCACAGTCCATGCCATGAAAAATCATGAATTGAGGCATGGCACAGCCATTCATTCCACCCCTGAATCAACAAAGCCGGCCTTGAAATTTAGCCCCACCTGACAACGATCAGGCAAAATGACCGCATGTTTGCTCACCTTTTATTCCTCGCTCTAGCCCTGACGCTCTCCCCTTCGCTTTTTTCGGCTGAAGCAGACCTCGTCCTGGATACCGCCGAACGCTACGTTCGCCTGCAAACTCAGGGATTGCCGGGCAAGGTGACGATCACAATGGGCAAACTCGATGCCAGTCGCCTTCCAGCATGTACCGCTCTTGAGGCATTTTCCCCGCCTGGCACGCGCCTGAGCGGAAGAACGTACATTGGTGTTCGCTGTCTCGGACCCAACATCTGGAGCGTACTGGTGCCGGCACAAATTGCCGTAACCGGCAATTACGTCACCACCACCCGCCCACTTGCTGCCGGACAAGCCCTGCAGGCCGGCGACCTGACAACACTTTCCGGCGACATCTCCAGCCTGCCGACGGGTGTTATCACCGATCCGGCCAGTGCCATTGGCAAAACGCTACGCAATTCGCTGGGTGCCGGCCAACCATTACGCAGCGACCAATTGCTCGCTCCGCTAGTCATTCGTCAAGGCCAGACAGTTCGCGTTATCTCAAAGGGCCCGGGTTTTGCCGCGAGCGGTGAAGGCAAAGCCATCAACAACGCAGCCGCAGGCCAGATCGCCCAAATTCGCATGAATACTGGGCAAACCATCAGCGGCATTGCTCAGGCAGACGGTAGTGTGGAAATTTCGTTTTAGGGCTAAAGTTTTGCGCCAAATCGTCGTTAACCGGATTGAGTCATAAAGTTTGAGAAGGTCACCATGAAAATCGATAGCGCATACAAACCGACAACACCTGGCGTGACACCACGAGCTACGGCACCACAGGCCGCTCCCAAAGCTAGCGCTCAGGAAGCCGTAAGCCTCAGTCAGTTAGCCGGCAGCCTGCAAGCCGGCGAAAAACTGCCTGTGAATACCGCTCGCATTCAGGAGATCAAGCAAGCCATTTCCGAGGGGCGCTTCACAATCAACCCCGAAGCTATTGCGGACCGCTTGATCGAATCAGCACGCGATCTGATCAACAGCAACAACAAACGCGAAGTCTGATGTCCGACTTCGCCACGATTACCGAGCGGGAAATTACCCTTATTTCACGCTTTATTGCGCTATTGAAAGACGAGCAGGAAGTGCTCAAACGCGCTGATGCAGAAGCGTTGCCAGAAATAGGTGCAGCAAAAATTGAACTTGTCGAACAGCTCAATTCGCTCGAAGCCGAGCGACGTTCGGCGTTAGGCATTGCCAGTAACGAAAAAACCCGGGCGGCGATGACCGAATGGCTGGCAAAACACCCAAAGGAACTGACTGCCGCGGTCAACTGGGAAAATTTGCTGAATTTGGCCCGAGAGGCCAAGCAACTCCAGGAAATCAACGGGCGCCTCATTGACATGCATCTGCAGCAAACATCGGAAGCGCTGGCCGTCCTGACTCGGCAATCCGAGCGACAAACGCTGTATGGCAGCAATGGTCAGGCCGCACAAGTCAGTGGCAGTCGTATCGTCGATTCGGCCTGAAGCCATAACTACCGCGTCGATGCCGGGGCGCTTCCAGTTGCCCCTTCCTGTATTTCAGTGGGCTCTTCCGGACGATTGGAATCAATAAGAATACTGACGCGACGATTTCTTGCCTTGCCTTCCGGCGAGGTATTGGTTTCCAGAGGCCGGGTTTCACCGTAACCAATCGCCGTCAGGCGCTCTGCCCCAACCCCAGCATCGTTGAACAAGCGCAGCACTGTCGTCGCCCGCATGGCTGACAACTCCCAGTTGGATGGAAATTGTGGCGTCGCGATCGGAACATTGTCGGTATGCCCCTCGATAGTGATCGGAAAGTCCGACGCTGCCAGCACCTGAGCAATGGCCCGCATCGCACTGATTGATGCCGGCTGAAGCCTGGCCTGACCAGCGGGGAACAGGATGCTGTCGTTGATTTCTATGGTCACACCACGGCTGGTTTCGAGCAACCTGACCTTGCCTTGGGCAACCAGAGGCTGCAAGGCCTGCATGATGTCGCCCGCTATATTTTTCATTTTTTGCCGCTGCTCGACTTTTTTTCCATCAACCTTCTTCTGTTCGAGCAATTTATCCGGCTTGGTAATGGGGCGCGGCGGAATAGGCGGGGCACCCTGGATAACTGCGATAGGTTGCCCACCAGCCTTGCTGATCGTATTCGAAAAAGCGTTGGTCAAGGAATCGGAGAGTACCTTGTACTTGCCTTCATTTACCGAAGAAACGGCATACATAACGACAAAGAAGGCAAACAGCAAGGTAATGAAGTCTGCGTACGAGACAAGCCAGCGGTCGTGATTCTCGTGCTCCTCGAGACGACGCTTGCGGGCCATTAAAGTAAATAGCCTTTGAGGCGGCCTTCAATAATGCGCGGGTTGTCGCCAAGCGCTATGCCAACCAGACCATCGATCAGCATTTCCTTGGAGGCTACCATCCGCGTAATGTAATACTTGAGTTTGCCGGCAATCGGCAAAAAAACCAGATTGGCCAAGCCGACACCGTAAATGGTTGCCACAAATGCCACGGCAATGCCTGCCCCCAGTTTGGTCGGATCGGAAAGATTTTCCATCACGTGAATCAAGCCCATCACGGCACCAATGATGCCGATGGTTGGCGAATAGCCACCTGCGGCATCCCATATCTTTGCCGACTGACGCCATTCTTCTTCGTAAGTATTGATCTCAACTTCAAGCAATTCGCGTATCCGTTCCGGGTCCGCTCCATCGACCAGCAACTGCAAACCCTTTCTGGCGAAATCATCCTTGAGGGCAGGAATATAGTTTTCGAGAGCAAGCAGGCCCTCGCGGCGGGAAAGCTGGCTCCAGGTAAGTATCTGATCTATCTGACGCTTCTGCTCGATAATCGGGGGCACCCACACCCACTTCGCCATTTTTATGCCACGCATAAATATATGACGAGGGCTTTGTAGCAACACCGCACCCAGCGTCCCACCACAGACGATCAGCAAGGCAGTCGGCTGCACCAGGGAGCCAATATGGCCACCCTCGAGAATTTGCCCACCAATGATCGCCACCAGGCCAATCGCCAGACCAGCCAGACTGATTTTATCCAACCGCCTTCTCCTTACGGCGTTGCTTTGCCGCCGGCAGTTCACCCATAAACTGGCTGCGCAAACGAGAAATAGCCTGGGTGTGCAACTGACAAATCCGCGATTCGGTCACCCCCATGACCTCACCGATTTCGCGCAAATTCAGTTCCTGTTCGTAATAGAGGGCCATCATCAATTTTTCCCGCTCGGGCAGGCGACCAATGGCTTTGACCAGTAACTCCTTGACGTTTTTATCTTCGAGAATATTGGATGGGTCAGCGTCGTTATCCGTGAAATGACGGTCGAGAAAGTCTTCGTCGCCCTCGCCGACGAAGTCGTCAAAATAAACCAGTTGATGGCCGCGCGCTTCATGCAAGGTTTTCTGATAGTCCGCCAACGACACACCCAGCGTATCGGCCAGTTCACGCTCCGAGGGAGCGCGCCCGTGCGTGTGTTCCAGGGCATTGATCGCGCCTTCGATCCGGCGCAATTCACGGCGCAAATTTCGCGGCAGCCAATCATTTTCCCGCAAACCATCAAGCATGGCACCGCGCACGCGTTGCGTTGCATAGGTTTCGAATTGGGCACCAAAGCCCTCTTCAAAACGATCCAGCGCATCCAGCAGGCCCAACATTCCGTTTTGCACCAAATCTTCGAACTGGACATTGGCTGGCAGACGTGCCATCAAATGATAGGCGATACGTTTCACCAGCGGCACGAAGCGCTGAACCAACTGCTCCCTGTCTGGCTGCCCTGCAGCGGTATACATCAGGCTCGTAATACGTTTGGGGTTATGCGTTGGCTCAAGTGTAGCAGTTGCTGCATGAAATGTTCGACGCCGCCCGTCTCACTGTCACCACGCTGCCAGTAAAGCAAATCGGCGGCAATATCACGGAAAGCGGCAGCCGAAGCTGAATCTGGAGCTTGCATCAAGACTGGCCGGCAAAGCTGGACCGACTGCCGCAAAGACTCGTCAAGCGGGATGGCACCGACGAACTCAAGCCGGGCAATGCCGCGCTGGGCAGCGACCTGGGCGATGTTCTCAAAAATCGAACGGGCGTCCGGCAGGCTGCGTACTTTGTTCACCAATATGCGGAAATGCTTGCGCGAAAAAGCGTGGCTGACTTTTTTGATCAGCGAGTAAGCCTCGGTAATCGATGCACTGTTACCAGAGAGGACGACCACCGTCTCCTGCGAGGCCAGGCCAAATGGTGAAAATCCATTGGGATGCGCCATACTGGCATCGACCAAAATAACGTCAACCGGTCGGTCAAGTCCGGACATCGCATCAAGCAAGGTCTGTTGCTGCGGCAGTGAGAGACGCCCAATTTTTTTGACAGCCTTGGCCGCTGGCAATACGAGCAAACCATTCATCGGTTGCAACAGCACCTGGGACAATGGCATTTCACGCTGCACAACGTTGAGCAAGTCGTAACGGGCAACCAGACCAAAAGAGGAGGCGATATCGTCACTCGAGGCGTGCTCATCGATGATGAGAACTTCCTTGCCCAGACGCGCCAGCGCAACACCAAGGTTGGCGACCGCGACGCTACGCCCGACCCCTTCGCAGCCGGCAACAAAGGTTACCACCTGCAATTGCCGCCCACCGCCCAGCATGCGGCGCAGCCCGGCCGCCTGATCAACGCGAAAGTCAGCCACGACGACCGCCGACTGCCATCATGCCTGCATTGGCCATCACGAGCCCCGGTTCAACGCCATCGTATTTGTGTGGCGAGGTATCCGGCACGTCCTTGAAGGCGCGATGCAGCAAATAGCTACGGTTGGGCAGATGCAAGTCTTCCGGAACACGCTGGCCATTGGAGACGTAATGAAGTTTCAGGCCATGACGCATGATGACATCGAGCGGCGTCGCCAGACTGGCTGCCTCATCAATCTTGGTGAGGATGCAGCCGGCAAGGTTATCGCCCTCATAGGCGCGGACGACATCATCCAGAGTATCGCCACGCGAAGTTGAAGACAGTAGCAACAGACGCTGCACATCGCAGCCGGCCAGCATGTCGGTCAACTCTGGCACCAGTTTGTCCTTCTGGCTCATCCCCATTGTGTCAATTAATACCATGTGCTTGTGTTGCAATTCAATCAGCGTCTGACGCAGTTCGGCGGCATCTTTTACCAGATAAACCGTGACGCCAAGGATACGGCCATAGATACGCAGTTGTTCATGGGCGCCAATCCGGTAACCGTCAGTGGTCACCAATGCGACCTTGCTCGGCCCGTGACGCAGCACACAGCGGGCAGCCAGCTTGGCGGTTGTTGTCGTCTTGCCTACGCCGGTCGGCCCCACCAGCGCATATACACCACCACGATCAACAATGTCACTTTCATTACCAATAGTGAACAAAGAACGATCGGCTGCCCCCTTCACCCAGGCCATCGCCTGCACGCCATCCATTTCGGTCGGCAGATCGGATAGCAGATCACGGGCAAACTGCGGCGAGAAACCGGCATCCAGCATCTGACGCAAGACATCGGTTTTCACCGGCGCCGTGCGCGAAGCTTCGCCCCAGGCAAACCCTGCAAGATGCTGTTCGACAATTTTGCGTAGCGAACGGATTTCATCCATTACTTGCACCGGTACGACTTCCGCCTCAGTACGCTGCGGCGCGCTGGCTTGAGTCTGTTGCCGGGGAGTCGGTGCCGGTGCTGCATATTGAGGCGGCTGCCTGCTAGCTGCGGTCGACGGCTGTTGACGACCAATTTCCAGATTGCGCAGGGAGCCCGTTTTTGGAATGCCCGCATTTACCGAACCAGTCGAACGAACTACCGGCGCCGGCTGTGCTGCAGGGCGCTGCATCGGTGCCGGTGCGGGCTGAAGCGGAACAGCGTGACGCTGTACCGGCTGTGCTGCCTGGGCTCGTGCTGACGACAATGAAACGCGGTAATCGCTTTCCGCTTCAAGCGGTGCCGGGCGACGCTCGGCAGGAGTCCGATCGGCAACTTGCGTCGGAACGATCATCGCCATGTCGCGAGCGGCCACCGCCATGATTTCGACACCGCCGGGAATGCCGCGATTGGAAAGGATGATCGCATCGTTACCGAGCGTTTCCTTCACTTTTCTCAAGGCATCTCTTGCGTTGGCCGCGATAAATTTTCTGACGTTCATGCTCTACCTCCGATAACCGAGGTCACCTTGATAATTCGATTTTCTGGAACTTCGTTGTGAGCCAGTACCTTCAACTGCGGCACGGTGCGGCGCAAGAAACGGGAAAGCAACAAGCGCAAGCTGGCCGGGACGAGCAGGACTGCAGGCAGCCCGAGGTCTTCCTGGCGCTTGGCAGCAGCGGCAGTTTCGCGAACCAGCGTATCGGCCAACCCGGGCTCGAAACTGGTGTTTTCCGAACCGCCGCCGATGGCCTGCGAGAGAAGGCGCTCAAGCGTCGGGTCAAGCGACATGACCTGCATCTCACTGTTGCCGGGGAATAGTTGTTGGACGATGGCCCGACCCAGTGCATTGCGGACCTGGGTGGCAATCTCGTCCGCATTTTGCGTACGGGTTGCATGGTCGGCCACAGTTTCGATAATGGTGCGCATATCGCGGATGTGAACACCCTCATCAAGCAGGCTTTGCAGAATTTTTTGCAGGGTGCCTAGCGGCAGAACCTTGGGCACCAGATCCTCGACCAGTTTGGGCATTTCCTTGGCAAGGTGGTCAAGCAGTTGCTGCACCTCCTGACGGCCAAGCAATTCGGCGGCATGCGTCAAAATCAGGTGATTAAGGTGAGTAGCTACGACCGTCGAGGCATCGACCACGGTGTAGCCATAGGCTTGCGCCTGGTCGCGCTGGCTCGCATCAATCCAGATCGCCGGCAAACCAAATGCCGGGTCCTTGGTGGCTGTACCATTGAGGGTACCAGCGACACGTCCTGGGTTGATTGCCAGGAATTGACCAGTGTAGGCCTCGCCCAGGCCGACTTCGACACCCTTCAAGAGAATGCGATAAACGTTCGGCTTCAATTCGAGGTTATCGCGGATGTGCACCGGAGAAACAAGGAAACCGACTTCCTGTGCAAACTTCTTGCGAATGCCGCGAATACGACGCAGTAACTCGCCGTCCTGTGACTTGTCGACCAGGGGAATCAGACGATAGCCAACTTCCAGACCCAGCACATCAAGCGGCGCCACATCGTTCCAGCTCGCCTCCATTGCCTCCTGAACCGGTGGAGGGGCGACCTTGACCGGTGTTTCGACAATCCGCTTCTCGGTCTGTAGCATCTTCCAGGCAAGCCAGCCCATTGATGAGGCGATCAACAGGAAGACCATATTCGGCATACCCGGGATCATGCCCAGGAGACCGACGATCGCGGCAGCAATCGCCAGCGCCCGACCATTGCGAAACATTTGCCCCATGACCTGCTGACCAACATCACGGTCGTCGGAGACACGCGTCACCACCATACCGGCAGCAATGGAAATAATCAGGCCGGGAATCTGGGCGACCAAGCCATCACCAATCGCCAGCAGGGTGTAATTCTTTGCCGCCAGAGACAGCGCCATGTCGTGCTGGAGTACACCAACAATCAAACCGCCAACGATATTCAGCAGCGTGATGACGATACCGGCCACCGCATCGCCACGAACAAATTTCGAAGCACCGTCCATGGAGCCAAAGAACTCGGCTTCACGAGAGATATCCAGACGACGCTTGCGGGCATCCTCTTCGCCGATCAGGCCAGCATTGAGGTCGGCATCGATTGCCATCTGCTTGCCTGGCATTGCATCCAGCGTGAAGCGTGCAGCAACCTCGGCCACCCGCCCGGCGCCCTTGGTGATCACGGTGAAGTTAATTACCACCAGAATCATGAAAACGACGATGCCGACAGCGAAATTTCCACCTACCAAAAAATGGCCGAATGCTTCGATAACCTTGCCAGCCGCATCCGGCCCGGTATGACCTTCAAGCATCACTACACGCGTCGAGGCAACGTTGAGCGACAAGCGCATCAAGGTCGTCACCAGCAAGACGGTTGGGAAAACCGAGAAATCCAGTGTTTTTTGGGTGTTGACCGCAACCAGCAAAACCAGCACGGCAATCGCGATATTGAACGTAAAAAACAGATCAAGGACGAAGGCCGGCAGCGGCAGCACCATCATCGCCAGGATCATCAGAATCAAGACAGGCGCCGCGACTTGTGTAGCGTTCAGACGCCCCAACAGATTTTGCATAGTGAGTGAGGAGCTTGCCATTTACGCAGCCTCCGGCACTAATTCAGGCGGCACGGGCAGATCACGCGGCGGCACCGGATAGATACCTCCTTGCCGACGCCAGTTGGCAAGCTGGTAGACATAAGCGAGAACCTCCGCCACTGCGTTGTACAGGACGGAGGGAATCGGCGCATCCAGATCGGCATGCTTGTAGAGCGCTCGCGCCAAGGGCGGCGACTCCATGATCGGCACCGCATGCTCGGTGCCAATTTCCCGTATTTTCAAGGCGATCGCACCAACCCCCTTGGCCACGACCTTGGGCGCCGCCATTCCGGCCTGATAAGAGAGCGCCACGGCGTAATGCGTCGGGTTGGTGACAATTACATTGGCCTGCGGCACAGCAGCCATCATGCGTTTGCGGGCAGCCTGCATCTGCAGGCTGCGAATGCGACCCTTGACGTGGGGATCGCCCATCATCTCCTTCATTTCCTGCTTGACCTCTTCCTTGGTCATCTTCAGTTTTTCGAAGTATTGCCAGAGCTGGAAGGGCACATCGGCGGCAACAACAAGCACCAGCGTTGACGCAAGAATCAGGAAGGAAAAAGTTACCAGGTTACCGGCATGAGCCAAGCCCGTTTCAAGGGGCTCACCAAGCAGGCCGAATATTTCGTCACGCTCTTTCCAGATCAGCAGAACCGCGACGCCACCGATCAGGGTTGCCTTGAGGATAGCTTTGCCCAGCTCCATCAGGCTGTTCCAGGAAAACATTCGCCCCAGGCCACTCAGCGGGTTCATCCGATTCAGATCAGGCACCAACGCCTTGGCGGAAAACACCCAGGCATTCAGAAAGAACGGCGGCAGAACTGAAGCGAGCACCAATAGCGCCAGCAAAGGGGAAAAAACAATCAGCGCATCAAGCGAAATATCAAACAGGCGCGGCAGCATCATGGCTGGCTCGTGCATGTGCTGGGGCTCAAAGGAAAATGCCTTGCGGGCAATGGCCATTGAGCGCTGCATAAACCAGCTGCCCATCGCCCAGAATACTGCACCCGCCGTAATCAAAACCAAGAACGTACCGAGCTCACGGGAATGAGGAACCTGCCCTTTTTCACGGGCTTGCTCCAGTCGCCTACCAGTAGGCTCTTCCGTTTTCTCGAGGTCGCTCTCTTCCGCCATAGCCATCTTCTGGAGTTGATGGGGCTATTATAGGAAAAAACCAAAGAAATTAAACAGGTACGCGTGTTTATTTAGCTAGTTTCTCAGAAGCCCTTCGCAAGCCCATGACAACAGAGTAAACATGCTAAAAAGAAAAGAGGGGGCAAGCCCCCTCTCAACTCGTTGACCGGAAATGGAAATCAGACGAATTCGAGCGCCCGCAAACCAGCCCTCATATCTGCATGCTGCCCGAGATCAGCCAACAACTCCTTCATATCCAGAATCAATACAATCTGACCGTTCGACAAGGTAGTCACCCCTGCCACACCCTTCGGCCGGAAATCCTCAAGCGACTTGATCACGGCATCATCGCGCCCGGCGAAACTATCAACACCAAGGATGAAGCTGCGCTCGGTAGTCTGCATGAAGACACCGTACTCCGGATATTGCTCAAGGGGCCAACCAAGCATGCTGGCCAACGAAATGACCGGCAAGACCTCACCGCGCACCACCAGCGTCTCCTTGCCACCCACTTCCTGGATGCGACTCTGATCGATCGGCAGAATCTCCCGTACCATCGATAGCGGCAGCGCAAACGGCTGGTCGCCCAGCAGTACCAGCAAAACCGGCAAAATAGCCAGCGTCAACGGCAGGGAGATAATAAAAACCGAACCCTTGCCGGGTTCCGAGCGAATTTCAATTGAACCATTGAGCTTGTGGATATTGGTTTTCACCACATCCATTCCGACACCACGGCCGGAAACTGCCGAAACCTGCGCCATGGTGGAAAAACCGGGCAGGAAAATCAGATTCAGACTCTGCCGCTCATCCAGCATATTGGCTTCTTCTTCAGAAACCAGCCCCTTCTCCACCGCTTTGGCGCGAATGCGCTCGGGACTCATTCCTTTGCCGTCATCGGCAATGATCAAAACGATGTGATCGCCTTCCTGACGCGCCTCCAGGCGGACCAGACTCTTTACCGGCTTGCCGGACGCTTGGCGCTCAGCAGGCATTTCAACGCCATGATCCACCGCATTACGAATCAGGTGAATCAGCGGGTCGGCCAAGTCCTCAATCATCGTCTTGTCGACTTCAGTTTCTTCGCCGGCCAAAACCAGCTCAACATCCTTGCCCAACTGGCGAGCCAGATCACGGGCGATACGCGGATATTTCTGGAACAACCGACCAATCGGCTGCATCCGGGTCTTCATGACCGAGTTTTGCAGATCTGAAACGAGCAAATCGAGTTGGCTCACCGCCTGATCAAGCGCCTGCAGGGTTTCTGAATCATTTTTACCGGCTAAAATATCGACGCGCAAACTGGTCAGCCGATTCTTGGTCAAGCCGATTTCACCAGAGAGGTTCAAGACCTGGTCGAGGCGCGAGGTATCGACTCGAATTGTATTCTCTCGCCCGCGCTCATCGGCCCGCCGCCCCGTAGCAGCCTGCCCGGACGCTTGATCGGTCGCCCGACGACCGGCAGGAGAAACAGCAGCCGGCGGCGGCGAAACGGATACTTCGGCAAACACCGGCGTTGAATCGGTTTCAGCCTTGGTGATCAACTCAACCTGTGTCTTCGGTGAAGCTGCCTGACCGGTCACGGCAGAATGCAGCGCATCCCAGTCTGGCTCACCCGATGCCGAGGCAGGGGCCACAGATGCAGCCAACGGCTCGGGCAACTCACCCTCCAGGGCAATTCGCAAAGCAGTAATCACCGCGTGATCTGCGGGCTGAGGTTGCACCCCTTGACCCAGTTCACCAAACATTTCCCGCACACCTTTGGTGGCTGCCATGATGACATCCATCAGATTCGCGGTTAACTCCAGCTCACCATTGCGCAACTTGTCGAAGAGGTTCTCGGTGAGGTGGCAAAGTGTCACCAGTTCGGAGGCATTAAGAAAACCGGCGCCACCCTTTACCGTGTGGAAGCCACGAAATATCTCATTGAGCAGACCATGATCGTCCGGCATTTTCTCAAGATCAACCAGCTTGTTGTCCACGTCGGACAAAAGATCGCTGGCTTCCTGAAGAAAATCCTGAAGCAGCTCTTCCATACCAGCAAAGTCGCTCATTTCAGACTCTCCCTAGAAACCGAGGCTATCGAGTAAATCATCGACTTGCTCCTGGTTAACCACAACATCAGTGCGGCCCTCGGCACTGACGACCGGGCCGTTCATCAGGCTATTCACCTCTTCCGTACGCTTGGTTTCAGGAACCACTTCGAGCAGCACACTCATCAAACTGGATTCCAGTTCCTGCGCCAAGCTGACAATTTTTTTGATGACCTGCCCGGTAAGATCCTGAAAATCCTGAGCCATCATGATTTCAGTCAATTGCGCATGTGTGGCCTTGGTTTTTTGCGGCAAATCACTGTTCAGGAAGGCTCGCGTTTCTACTGCCAGCTGTTTGAACTCGTCCGCCCC
>Ga0138256_10004503_pt1 | contig 14815 bp, 12 predicted proteins | sample KNB2016incub_MG_FD_105486 | JGI IMG/M metagenome (GOLD analysis project Ga0138256, IMG submission 105486) | Active sludge microbial communities from wastewater in Klosterneuburg, Austria - KNB2014incub_MG | ecosystem: Engineered > WWTP > Activated sludge > Unclassified | place: Austria... | reverse complement strand
GCATCTTACCTGAAGGTTCACTTCAGCTGATCTGCGGATCCGCCCATCATATTTTGGATCATATTGAGTCACAAGATATCGTAACTTTCACTGGATCAGCACACACAGGTAGAATGTTGAAATCACATCCTCGTATTATATCTGAATCTGTGCCTTTTAATATGGAAGCAGACTCACTCAATTGTAGTATTTTAGGGAAAGATGCTGTTCCGGGATCAGAAGATTTCGGAATATTTATTAAAGAAGTACATCGTGAAATGACAGCAAAATGTGGACAAAAATGTACTGCAATACGTCGGATAATTATTCCTGAAGAATATGTCGAAGATGTGCTCAAAGCGCTTTCAGCAAGATTAGATCAAACAGTAATTGGTAACCCCAATCGGGAAGAAGTACGCATGGGTGCTTTAGCTGGTAAGATACAGCTCAAGGAAGTCAAAGAAAGGGTTGCTGAACTTTCAAAATTTACTCCAATAGTTTATGGGCATACAGATCCACTTCAAGTAGTAGGAGCCGATCACATGAAAGGAGCTTTCATGTCTCCAATTCTGATGTTAAATGAAAGACCATTCGAATATCTTGGAACGCATGAACTGGAGGCTTTTGGCCCAGTAAGTACCCTTATCCCTTATAAGGATATTGATGAGGCTATCGCACTTTCGAAAAAAGGGAAAGGATCCCTCGTCAGCTCTATAATCACCTCAGACAAAACAATAGCTAGAGACTATGCATTAGGAGCAGCGTCGCATCATGGACGAATTCTTATCCTTAACTCTGCTTGTGCCAAAGAGAGCACAGGACATGGTTCACCGATGCCTATGTTAGTACATGGCGGACCAGGTCGTGCTGGTGGAGGTGAAGAGATGGGAGGAATGCGTGGGGTAAAACATTACTTACAGCGCACAGCATTGCAAGGGGATCCTACAATGATCAGCGCAGTGACCAATGTATACCAACAGAATGCCAAAGCAAAAGAATCTGAGATTCACTTATTCAGAAAATACTTCGAAGAACTACAAGTCGGTGATCAATGGATCACTGGAAAACATACTGTAACTGAAGCGGATATTGTCAATTTTGCCAATCTCAGTGGTGACCATTTTTATGCTCACACCGATATTACTTCTTTGGATGGTACCATATTCACAGGGCGTGTGGCTCATGGATATTATATTCTCTCAAAGGCAGCAGGTATGTTTGTCGATGCTAAAAAAGGTCCAGTACTCCTTAACTATGGTCTTGATGAATGCCGTTTTACAAAACCAGTCTACCCAGGAATGACTATAGGTGTGCGACTCACAGTAAAAGAGAAAATAGATCAAGAAAAACGCAGTGAGGATGATATTGAAAAAGGTATAGTCCGATGGCTAGTAGATGTCTACGATGAATCGGGAGAGACTGTGGCAATCGCTACTATATTAACCATGGTAAAGAAAAAAGAAACAGTTAAAGCAAATTCGTAATTGACGGAGTTTTGCAGATTGAATTTTTACACATTTAGGCATCTAGTCTCAATAACTGTTGCTTAAACATATTTGCTAATGATATTCAATTTAATATTTCAATGAAAACAAATAATTTATGATAAGACCCCTGGTAATATTGTTTTTGATTCCTATTTTTTTAAAAAGCCAAAGTGATTCAATTGTTGAAAAAGATATCATTCAAACTTTGGTAAACTATCGAACTAAATTATTGACAGAGAATGTGAGAGCCGTCGATAATTTAAGGATTCTAATTAACAAATTTTCTGAAATAGATACTCTATGTGACGAATTTGGTAACATGATTCTCAATATAACTTACTTAAAAAATTTCTATAAATATTCAAACGAAGACATCCTTCGCATTTCAAAAGAAAATTGCCCGTATTGTAACTTCGTTTACAAAATTAAAGCAGAAGATATTGAAAATATTGCTTCAAATTCAGAGTTAATTGATTTGTTTTTATCGGGAGCCTTGACTTCCACTTATCCATTTCCAATTTATCCGAAATCGACAATTTTTACTGAAATTGGTTTTTACCAAATTAAATCAGGACAAAAAATAGGTGAAATAGGCGCTGGGAATGGAACATTTAGTATTATTTTAGCTATGCTGAATAAAGATGTTCAAATCAATATCAATGAAATAAGTAAAGGATTCATTTCTTATATTAACTCAAAAATTAATAAAAACTATCAGTTAATAGATACTTCAAAAATAATGACGATTATAGGCACTAAATCAAATTCCAATTTCTCCAAAAATCAATTTGACCGGATTATTATTCGAAACTCATTTCACCATTTTACAAAAAAAGAAAAAATGTTACATTCGATAAATCAGGCTCTAAAACAAGATGGCAAGTTATGTTTGTATGAGCCAGTCTTAGATTCAACTGGTTATGATAAAAGATGCAATAGTATACTTGATAAAAAATATTTACTTCAAGTAATTGAAAAAAATGGCTTTAAACTTGAAGAAGAAAAAAAATTAGATGAGGATAATATGTTGCTTTTAAAATTTACAAAGACCAATAAAAGGAAAAATTAATTGTGTTTATAATACTAGTCAAAGCTTCCCTTATTTCTAAAATAAAAAAGAGATCGGTTCATACCCCCCAGCGAACCGACCTCAGAAATTGCTCGTACCGTTCTTGGGTACGCTGTCCTTTTTGAAGACACTAACATTAATACATAAACCTTGCCAATTTTTTTATAAATTGTACTTTTATTAAAAATATTTCACATTTGATCTTCAAAATATTTTTAACATATTGATTATTAATATATTATACATATTAATTATTTTGTCTCAAAATTAGAAGATCACGTTTATAAATATTATATTAGTTTAATAAGTGCAGAAAACTCAAATTTTAATAAACTCCTTATATATAAAACTTAACTGAATATGAGATTATAATTACTTTTGAATATTCAATTGATACTAATATTATATAGCTTAACTTATATTCATGTCAAAATCATTTCTATTCATAATTCTAGTTTCTATATTAAATTCCTGCAATTCTAATCAGTCCAGCTCTTCAAAACGAGATCAAAATACTGCAAATGAATCCAAAGTTCTCGCAAATGAGCTAAAAAAAGAAGATGTTAGGCCTGAAGTTGAGCTAACGCTCATGAAAATGACCGATGCGCTCAAGGCAAAAGATCAAAAACTCTATTTAAAAAACATCCCCGATGAATTTCGATTTAAGAGAAATGGTTTAAATTTAAATAAGGAAGAATTTCAGAAATTCCTATCAATGGAATGGGATAATATAATAAAAAGCAATTTTTATGAATTGTCCTTTAGTAAATTTGAACTGAAAAATAGTCAAGCCATTACAAAGATTTCAAGCAGGTGGGAACGACAGGTGAAATCGCCTCAAGGAAAAACACAAATATGGTTTTCTACCTTTGAAGAATTTACCACGTGGCAGCAATATGGACAGGAGTGGAAACCCATTGAAATGAATTCCAATGAATTATCGCGAGTAGTAGATGGTGTACAGGTCAAATAGTCCCTTTTACCATTAAGACAATTTTTATAAATTTATAGGGATATTATACATAAATATAATTATGTCTTGACTTTATGTATTACCTTTGCTTCTATACAATAAATTTTAATATGTCAAAAGAGAGAGACGAAAAATTAAAAGCCTTACAGCTTACTGTAGATAGATTAGAGAAAACCTATGGCAAGGGATCCGTCATGAAACTTGGTGACAAACCAATAGTGGATGAAGTAGATAAAATAAGCACTGGAAGTATATCGCTTGATATCGCCCTTGGAGTTGGTGGATTTCCAAAAGGAAGAGTTATCGAAATCTATGGACCAGAAAGTTCTGGTAAAACAACCCTAGCAATCCATGCTATCGCCGAATCTCAAAAAAATGGAGGTATAGCTGCCTTCATCGATGCTGAACATGCATTTGATCGCAATTATGCTGAAGGACTTGGCGTGAACACTGAAGATCTATTGATTAGCCAACCTGATAATGGTGAGCAGGCTTTAGAAATTGCAGAAAACTTAATCAGATCTGGCGCCATTGATATCATCGTCATTGACTCAGTTGCAGCACTTGTGCCAAAAGCTGAGATAGAAGGAGAAATGGGTGATAGCAAAATGGGATTACAAGCTAGATTGATGTCTCAGGCACTGAGAAAACTTACAGGAACTATTGGTAAAACAGGATGTTGCTGCATTTTTATCAATCAGTTGAGAGAAAAAATCGGTGTCATGTTTGGCAATCCTGAAACTACAACTGGAGGAAATGCCTTAAAATTTTATGCTTCAATGCGTCTTGATATAAGAAGAAGTGGAACTGCAATCAAGGATAAAGAAGGCACTATTACTGGGAATCGCGTTAAAGTAAAAGTTGTAAAAAACAAATTAGCACCACCCTTCCGAATAGCGGAGTTTGACATAGAATATGGTCACGGAATCTCCAAATCTGGTGAAATAGTAGACCTTGGGGCTGAACTCAATGTCTTGACAAAATCTGGTAGCTGGTATGCCTATGAAGGAACCAAAGTAGCTCAAGGTCGAGACTCAGCCAAACAATTTATGGAAGACAATCCAGAAGTTTCCAAAGAAATTGAACAAAAGATCCGCCAAAAGTTGGCTTCATCAAAAACAGTTTCTGTTGGAGGTGGAGAAGAGAGCGGAGACGAATAATTAAATTTCCATTTCTTTAAGAAGACGTTAATACGAGCATAACTAAGCTTTTTGACTTATTTTTGCAAAAATTTCAATCATGTCAAAAAAGCTAGTTTACGTTTTGCTCGTGCTTTTATGCGTATTACTATACATTGCTGCCTGCTTTTTCGGGCCAATTGGCTATAAAAGTGAAAGAGAAGCTGTGATTAAAGGATCTTATCCGCTAGTATATTTGATGCTAAATGATGTGAAAGAATGGCCCAAATGGACTAGTTGGAAAGAATCTGATCCATCACTTGTTTTTACTCCAGGAGGAAGGGAAGTCAATATAGGCGCTAGTTTTACATTCAATGGTTCGAAGTATGGTAAAGGATATGGGGAAGTTTTAGAGTCAGAAAAAGATTCGCTTTTTACATTATTCTATAAAAATAGCAAATTTCCCGCTGACGCAATCATGAATTTCCAAATCATCCCTCAGGGTAATCATAGCGTCTATGTAAAATCTTTTGTAAGATTAAAAAAACCTATTCCTTTTTTCAAACGAGCATTTTATATTGGATTTAAAGAAAGAACTGATAACATGCTACAATCAGATCTTAACGGTTTAAAATCGTATATTGAATCTTTAGTTAATTCAAATTTCGGAGTAAAACAAGAAACCTTCAAATCTAAAAAATATATAGGAATTACTGAACCAGTTGTAGCATCAAGACTACCAAGTTTTTTTGCTCGTGTCTATCCTAAAATATATAAGCTATTAGATTCATTAAATATTAAATATACAGGACCTCCAGTAAATTTAACTCTAGGATGGGAAGCATCAAGTGGATATGTACATGCAATGGCAGCATTACCTATTGACGAGACGATTAAAGCCCCTTTGGGATTTGATTTTATTGAAATACCTGACCACCCTTGTGTTAAACTGGAACATTTTGGTTCATACAACACTTTACGTCATGGTCATGCAAAACTTGATTATTTATTTCGATTAAACAATCAAGTGATCACATCTCCAATCATTGAAGAGTATGTCACTTCTCCTTCACAGCAGCCTGATACTTCAAAATGGCAAACTAATATTTATTATCTTATCTATACTGAAGGAAAAGGACAAACAGTTCTAAGCAAAAACAAATCACTTCAAGATTTACTCAAGGAAGAAGAAGAAAAGAGAAAGAAAGAACTCGAAGATTATAATAAAAATAATTAATCTAACAATCAATGGCGCTTACTGATTCTATAATGCTTCCGCTGGGCACCAAAGCTCCAGATTTTACTTTGTTTGATGTTACATCAGGAACGATGAAATCATTGGTAGAATTAAAATCAAATGTAGCCACCATGATTGTATTTATATGCAATCATTGCCCTTTTGTGATTCATATAAATCCAGAATTAGTTAGACTTGCCAAAGATTATCAATCGAAGGGAATTTCAATAATAGCTATAAGCTCAAATGATATCGAAAAATATCCCATGGATAGTCCTTCTAAAATGAAAGACTTAGCCAACCATTTTGAATTTACATTTCCTTACCTTTTTGATGAAACCCAAGAAGTGGCAAAAGCCTTTGATGCTGCATGTACTCCTGATTTTTATGTTTTTGATGCTGATTTAAAATTGGTGTATAGAGGTCGATTGGATGAGTCAAGACCAAGCAATGGAAAACCATTGAATGGATCAGATATCAGAAATGTATTTGATGCAATCTTAAATCATGAATCTATCAGTCCGACACAATTTCCAAGTGCAGGCTGCAATATTAAATGGAAATAGAATTACTAAAATTCTTTAACCATTAATTAAGAATAATAAATCTATTCTGACGAATTCCAGCTTGTGAATTCAATCTATAAAAATAGTGGCCATTTCTAAGTTTTATCAGCTCGATTGGAATTTTATTTAAACCTTCATGAATACTCATTTTCATTTCTTCTACTTTTCTATTTTGCATATCAAATATTTCTAAACTGCATTGCTCATTTCTAGTAGCTGAAAAGACAATCCATCCCTGAGTTTGAATTGGATTTGGAATCAAAAAAATATCAGATAAATTTTCTGTACCAGCCATTTTCAATGTATACGTTTCATCATTATTATCTACCATTTCTGATTGAACAATATGATTCGCTAATTTTATACTAGAAATATTTTCTATTGTATTTCCTTTAAAATAAATTGTCATCAATGGCTGTCCAAAAGGAACATGACATCCTTCAGATTGATCATAAGAGAAATTAAAATATGATTTATTTGGTCTTATTAATTGATAATGCTCTGCTTCAATATTCATATAATTAGATTCGACTCTACTTATCTCAAGACCATCAGGAATGTCTAAACTAAATTGTAAGCTTTTAAACATAAGTTGTTGCTCGGGAAAAATATCCACTCTAAGTTCTCCGTCTTGTGAGTTTATTTTATAAAAGAAATTCTTTGACCGATTCTCCCTTGTAGAGACTTTATTCAAAGATCTGATATCGGCATGCATATCACCCTTTTTGATACAATAAAAATACTGTTGAATAAAACAGAAACTGTCTCTCCATGCAATCGATCTAGGGGCAAGATATGGATAAGTTGAATCTGGAAAAATATAATCCTTAGGTACAAAAGTCCATGAATCTTTTGTTATAGTATTCCCATGTAAAATTAATTTTCTCATTTGTGCAATGTCAGCTACAGTTATATTGTTACTTGAATTAACATCTGCAGCAATCAATAAATAAGGGTCTGTTATTTTTCTTTTTCCAAGTAAATGATTCTTTATTTGAATGATATCAGCTGTTGTTACCCCAGATACAGCATCATCTTCTTTGAATGGACGACTCTCAAAAAGTCTATAGGTGCAACAAAAACTTGTAAGCGGCATTTTACCACTATTGAGTGTCGAAATAAATTGTCCTCTATTAAAAATATCAATACTAAAATTTATATTTCTTCTACTTGCATCAAGATGCGATACACTTAATTTAGAACCCTCACAAATATTAGGATTTTCAACGACCTTTAAAACAGCATTGTTGTAATCAACATTTCCAGCCTCATCTTGAACCCAAAGTCGCTCTTCAATAATAAGTTCCTGTTTACATTCATTAAAATTAAGGTCATTGCAAGTAAAGCGCAATTCTTTTACACTAGTATCACCACCAAAATAAAATTTAAGCTTATCCTGTGGGCTAGTGTCATCTATACTTCCATCATCCAATGAAATAGCAGAAATCACTGCATATCCATTCATTTCAATCTTATATTCTAAAATTCCAGATTTAACTTTTACACTTGGTGCCTTTGTGTCCTGCGAAAAAAGTGAATTGGTGGAGAAGAAAATTATGATCAATAGTGTTTTTAATGAAATTAATATGATTGTCTTCATAATTATATGTTGTTATGTTTTTGAATAAATTATTTAATGTCACCCATCTTTACTGCTTGAAATCTTATTGTCTTCACTTGGTAGTCCTTCTGCACCCATTCAACATATGGCGGAATATCATATGGAGCAGATGGATCTTTAGGTTTGTAATCCGCATTATAAAATAAAAATGCTGGTACTTTTGAGAATTCAGGCTTCACTCCTAATATCAATTGTCGGATTTCAGTCATGTCACTTCCTGAAATACTTTTACTTTGATTCACATCTGCTGCCAAATATTGATATGGGTTTGTAAAGAATTGTTTTCCTAAAATATGCTTTTTAATCTTTAATACATCAACAGTGGTCACTCCATTAATTGGGTCATCGTTTCGTGTCAATTCTACTCTAATTGTAGAATCTACTAAACAATCCCTATAGATTGAATAATTGTTATCTGGACCAATCAAATTAAAGCTTGAAAAATAATTTCCATTGATATAGATTTTAGCTAAACTATAATATGCATATTGATTATCCAAAACTTGAATGTTTATTGCATAAGTTAATTTGCAATATTGTGGACACACATTTAAAGTGTCTTCTAATACAAACTCAAACTGACAGGAATCTACATTACCTTCTTCATCAAATACATATAATGTTCTCTCTTTTGTAGGCATTTTTCCTGTACAATAATCTAAATAAAATCCTGGGCAACAAAACTTTTTCTTCTCTTGCAATTGATCTCTTTGAAATGAAAACTTTAATTTGTCATTGGGGGTGACATCGTCAAAACTTCCACCATCAAATTCCCTGGCAGAAATTTCAACGCATCCATTAGAACTAATAAAAAAAGTTTTGTTTGAATTACAAATTGCCGTCGGTCTATTTTGTCCCAACAACCCATAAGTTGGAATAAAAATAATAATGAAACTAAAAATAAGATCTCGCATAATTATGTTTTTAAAATTGACATAGCTTTATTCCAAATACAAAAATGTAATTGTGAGTACTTGCTATCAGTCTTGAATTTCGTGTTTGAATCGTATCGCTAAATTTCTTTAATGCTTATTAATCTTCAGTATTTTTTCAATGTTAAATATTCACGATTAATATTTATTCTCCACAATATCATTTGCGATATGCTACAAATATAATGACATATTTTAAAATCACTATAATATTAACATTTTTTATCCTTGAATTTGAGATTTCAATGATTTTTGGCGAGTATGTACAAATTTTGATGTATAAAATTGAATTCTAATGCTGCAATTGGCTTTTATTATTGAATTTTAATGCAACTAAGGGAGAAAAATTTTCGTTATACAAGCGAAAAAAGTGAAAATGAAAAAAGTGGCCTTATTTCTTTGCTTAGGTGTATTGTTGGGAGCAGCTTCAATAAATCAAGATAAGTTTTTTGAGATTACAAAAAATATTGAAATTTTTGCAAATGTCTATAAAGAGATCAATGCGAACTATGTAGACGAGATCGATCCTTCAAAACTGATGAAAGCAGGAGTGGATGCCATGCTGAACAGTCTAGATCCTTTTACCAACTATATCTCTGAAGCCCAAATAGAAAACTATAGACTTTCTGTAGAGGGGAAATACAATGGAATAGGCGCACAAGCCAAGAAAATAGGTGATTGGGTAGTGATTACTGAGGTTTATAAAGATTATCCTGCATTTAAAGCGGGAGTTAAAGTAGGTGATAAGGTCATTTCAGTAAATGGACAGTCTGCAAAGGGAAAAGAAAGTGAAGATCTCAATTCCATCATGCGTGGTACTCCGAAAAGTGAAGTAGAGCTAGTGGTAGAAAGACCAGGCGAATCAAGTCAATTGCCCATTAAAATTATTAGAGACGAGGTAAATATCCCGAATGTCCCTTATAGTGGCATGCTAGATGATGAAACTGGGTATATCGTTTTGAGCACTTTTACCCAAGATGCAGGTAAAAATGTCCAAGATGCGTTACAAAAATTAAAGAAAGACAATGAGAAACTAAAATATTTGGTTTTTGATCTCAGAGAAAATGGAGGGGGATTGCTACATGAAGCTGTGGAAGTCTGCAATACTTGGCTGCCTAATGGCCAAATCGTAGCTAGCACCAGAGGTAAAGCAAAAGATAAGGATCAATATTTTAAAACAAGAAGGCCTGGTTTAGATGAAAATATTAAATTGGCTGTGCTGATCAATGGTCACTCTGCCTCAGCTTCTGAGATTGTAAGTGGTACGATTCAGGATTTGGACAGAGGTGTTATTATTGGTCAATTGTCTTATGGTAAAGGTTTGGTCCAGAATACAAAAGAAGTGGGTTATAATGCGAAGGTGAAACTCACCACTTCAAAATATTATATCCCATCAGGGAGATGCATCCAAAGTGTGCATTATGATGACTCGGGTAAAGCTGTCAAGGTTCCGGATAGTCTAAAATCTGAATTTAAAACTAAAAATGGGCGAAAAGTATATGATGGCGGTGGGATCACTCCCGATATTGAAGTGAAAAATGCTGACCATCCTAAGATCATCCAAAAACTGCTTGATTCGCATTTATTATTTAACTATTGTACAGAATTACAGTTAAAAGGTCTTTTAGCTCAAGACATGATAGGATATGAATATACTGATTTTGAAGGTTTTATAAATTATTTAAGAAAAAATAATTTTGATGATAACTCTGTTTTGGAGAAAAAAATCAAAGAGATAGAGACTCTTTCTATGGAAGAACAAAATCCAATAATCAAAGACGACTTAAATACTATAAAGTCAAAGCTTGAAAATAGCCAATGGGCTGAATTGCAAGCTGAAAAAAACTTGATCTGCAATCTCATAGAAGAAGAAATGGTCTCTCGTAGCTTTTACCAAGAAGGTCGCTTAAAAAAGAGATTATCGCATGATCCATTAATCACCGAAGCAAAAAGAGTGCTGAAAGATGACGCAGCTTACAATAAAATTTTGACAGGAAAGTAATTCTGGATGAAAGAAGGCACTATTCTAATTATTGAAACATCTACCACAGTTTGCTCTACAGCCCTATGCTGGGGGGATTCAGTCTTGACATATAAAGATGACCACAGCGGCGATCATGTGAGGGTAATTTATGGTTTAATTCAAGATAGCCTAAACTCAGCATCTAAGCGTCTTAGTGAACTAGACTGTATTGCTATCGCTATCGGTCCAGGCTCATATACTGCTTTAAGAGCAGGTTTAGGTATGGCAAAAGGACTTTGTGTAAGTCTGGGTATTCCTTTGATTTCGTTGTCAAGTCTCTCTGGACCTGCCTCTGATTCAATTCAGAACGATGATGCATTTGACTATTATATCAGTTGCATGGATGCACGTAGGAATGATATTTATACAAGTGTGTATGATCGAGACATGAATTGTGTAAAACCTCCTTGCATAATCAATTTAGATGCTCCAGAACTGGATTGGCTAAAATTTCTTGACCATAAAATTTGCTTCACTGGTAATGGCGCAAATAAATGTAAACACCTGAATCTCAATAGCATTCATAAAATAGACCAAAAACAACAATCGGCACGTTATTATAATATATGTGCAAATACCGCATATAATAAAGCTGATTTTGTAGATTTAAGCAGCATAGTCCCCGAATATTTAAAAGAACCCAATATTACAATAGCTAAAGATAAATTAGCTAATACATTGAATTAAAAGCTTTTAGAATATGTATTCATATACATTATTCTTAAATGTGAAATTACATATCAAAAAAAAATCACCTTCATACAAAATTGGCATTGTTTTGGTTAATGGTATATCGTATTTGCAGAATTAATTAAAATCCTAGACATGAGGAATAAAAAAAACGAAACGATTACGCTGAAAAAAGGTGGAAAAGAAGTTCAGCTAGACTACGCTGATCTTAGAAAAGCGGTATTGGTGTTGCGAGCAGTTAACCACAAACTACGCCAGAGAGTCATCGACTTATTGGAAGAAAACGATAAGATGACGGTGACAGACATCTATATCAAGTTGCGATTGGAGCAGTCTGTAGCATCTCAGCATCTTGCTATTTTGAGAAGAGCTGGAGTAGTCGCTACAGAAAGACAAGGAAAATTCATATATTATTCCTTAGATCAGGATAGATTAAACCAAATCTCTAAATTGGTTGAAGAATTAGCTGGATAGGCTGATATTGTTAACTAAACTCTTTATCTATAAGCTTTATTTTACATATAACTGCATTACTTGAAGTAGCTGACCAACAAACAAATTAAAAAAATATTTAATATTTGTTTGTAAATTCAAAAAATGTTATCATCTTTGTCTCGACAAGGTCAACTACGAATTTCAAAATAAGAAGCTTCAGATGAAGAAGACTAAGGTATCATTTAATCCAGTAAAGCTTGACTATTCATGCGAGCTTATGAGAGCGTTAGCTCATCCACTCCGCTTAAAGATTTTGGAGTATATAGACGAAAATGAGTCTGTAAATGTGAACAAGATTTATCATTCTTTAAACATTGAACAGTCAGTGACGTCTCAGCATCTCAGTATCCTCAGGTTAGCAGGTGTTATACTCACAGAAAAAGTAGGCAAATACGTACACTGCAAGATCAACTATGAAAGTTGTAGTCGTGCAGAAGTAGCGGTTCGAAACTTTATGAATTACAATAAAAAGTCAGCTTAGCGATAGACTTTTACAATTCATTAAGCTGATTTTATTGTTGGGCTTCCGAAATTTATTTTTCGGAAGCTTTGTTTTTTTTATAGATACACAATTGCACATTTTTCTAATGGATTCAAATTATACAACAGAAATTGTTCATCGATAGATCTAGATAGGACATACTCAATACTTTCAAACCATTTTCTCCTTTGCTAATATTTTCTTTATTTCATTGGTTACATCTAATCCCGAAGGGATTAAATGTTTGTAGAAAATTTATTCTAGAATAAAATTATGTGACCTCGATGGGGTCGTATTTTCAATATTGATTTGCTATAAATATTAGAATCTTTTGGATTCTAGAACTGACGTTTAATAAACAAGAATATTTTAAAGTCAAAGCGTTATAATAATTAGAATTTGACTTAACTTTTCTCTTAAACAATTTTCTAAATTATTTTTCCCACCTTAGTTTTAAGATATTGTTTGCCACTCTTTTACCTAGGATCTCTCCACCTTCTGCATCCATTCTAAAATGTACACCAAGAGGAATCCTGCTCATCGCATTTTCTTGAGCCATTTGATAAAAACTGTTATACGACCTAGGTGGACCTACAAGGTTTATTTTATCAGCATGACAATTATCAGTCATAGCATACTCACCAAATTCATGAGTTAATATTTCTGTAGCTGCCCAACCAAAAGTAGAATGACCTGAAGGATATGCCGGAAAAGCTGGGGTTTCTGGAAGCCAAGGCAAATTCCAACTAGGATCTTTAAATCGCTGAATCATACTAATCGGACGTTCAATATTATAATAAAATTTGGTCTTCCATGCACAAACTCCTGCATCATGGATAGCAAGCCCTAGTTTCGCCATAGTGACTACAGTTTTCTCTAGGTTAGTATTTTTATTTTTAAATACTTGATTTGCTATTGCGACAAACCTAGTTGGAGGGCTAAAAGTTAGTCCAACTCTATCATCACTCCAAAATCTGGCTATATGTGATTCTTCACCATTGAAATTTACTCTAGCTGCATTGGCCATTTGAACCACTTCATTCATTTCATGAAATAGTCTATTACTTGTATCTTGATAATTGATTTTAAATAATAGCGGTTGAATTTTTTCAAAACTATATACACCATAAGCATATACATCTCCCCAATATGGAAAAGCAGCTGGTACTCCTAGATTATAGGTCTGCCAAAATCCTTCTCCTGTTGGTCCATTGGCATGTGGTCTGGCGTGTTCGTAAGATTTATAAGCATCCGAAGCTAATTTATCTTCAAGACTCCATTGCCATATTGCGAGTGCTACTTCTTGTCCCCAAGCTTTTGAATTATTAAAATTAAGCTCAATATTTTGATCTATCTCTAATTTGAATTTGCTATCTAGTTTTGATTCTAAATCAAATATTAATTTTTTTACATTTCCTGGTGTTTGACCAGATTCATAACTTACACCTTCAAATAACTTATTCATTAATAATGCATATGATGCATTAATTGCCAAAGGATAATGAATGCCTTTGCCACTTTTGAGATTGGGGATCTTTTCTGCTGGTGCATTTTCTTTAAATTCATATTTTAGGGTTCTATAATTTGGCATTCCAGGCAGACAAACTTCATAAGCACTATAAGCCAGCAAAGAAATAGCTCGAGGAGCTGGACCAGGTCTATAATACTTTGCATCTTTTTCAATGATCATAAAGAGCTCGTTCCATTCCCATATGACTTCTTGTGAATAATCTCTAACTAATCTAGATTCCTCATTTTCAACCGTTTCGCGGCAAGCAAAAATGAAAAAAATATAAACAAATGCAAAAACTTTAATATTTACAAAGCGAATGCCTTTTCTCATAAATTTAAATAATTTCAATCACGAATGTATGGAAATTTTTGAAAAATAAGGACATTTTTTGAAAAACCTCTTTCAAAACTAATTTAAGCTATATAGTTCCAAAATTATTGAGGTGAGAATCTAGTTTTCAATAAATTAGATTTAACCAAATGTACTATTTAATCATATCCCAGATCAAATCCTTGAGTTTTTCAATTCCTTTATTAGTAACAGCGGAGATAAAAACATGTGGGACTCCAACTGGGAGTTCTGGCCTAATTAGCTCCTCCCATTCATCCTCAACAATATCCATTTTAGTAAT
>Ga0138256_10004502_pt1 | contig 14815 bp, 11 predicted proteins | sample KNB2016incub_MG_FD_105486 | JGI IMG/M metagenome (GOLD analysis project Ga0138256, IMG submission 105486) | Active sludge microbial communities from wastewater in Klosterneuburg, Austria - KNB2014incub_MG | ecosystem: Engineered > WWTP > Activated sludge > Unclassified | place: Austria... | reverse complement strand
CAACGTAGTTGCCTCATCTTGGTAACCCTAAATAAATAATCGAGAACAAGCAGCGTAGCTGCGAAATAAAAAAGATTACCAATTATAACATGAGGTGGTTATGTGCAACCCTTACAAGACAAATCCCTGAGCAGATCTTTTGGCAACGTAGTTGCCTCATCTTGGTAACTCTAAATAAATAATCGAGAACAAGCAGCGTAGCTGCGAAATAAAAAAACTTATCGATTATGACCTGAACTGACTCAAAACAACTTTACATAATAAAATTCCTTTTCCAATTTCCCCAAACCCATCCCGATCATTCTCCGTTTCTTTTGATAAAAGTCAACACCGGAATTTGATTTTCCGAAGCCAAAATCCTGGTCACACTGGTCTGCAATAATTTTTCAAAAAAATCCAGTTTATGAGTAAACAGCACCAGAAGGTCGCCGTTTTCTTTTTTTACATAGCCCTCCAGGGCTTTGGCTACCGGGATACTTTTGAATAAATGGAATTGACTACCGATTGCCGAAATTTTATCTACTTGTTGATATGCCGAGGTGGTGGATATTTCTTCCAGTTCGCCTTCTTCCTGTACATGCACAATATGGAGTTTTGCGTCAAATGCCCTGGCAAACTCATTGACCTTATCGATCTGGAGGTCCAGATGTTCCATGTCCGTAGCATAAATTATGGATTTTATTCCCTTAAAAACATGATTCACCGGGACGACAATCACCGGGACGCTGCTTTGGTTGATTACCGCCGCCGCATTGCTGCCTAAAATTACTTTTTTGATCCCACTGGCTCCTTTACTTCCCATCACGATAAAATCGATGCGATGGTCTGTGGTATAATGTTCGATGACCGTAAAAATAGGCCAACCGCTTTTGCAGGTAAATACAATCTGAACCCGTTCAGAAGCCTGCTTTTTTAACTCGTCTACCCATAGTTTGCCGGATTCAAGATTATTTTGAAGTACGATTTCACTCCATTGCCGGGTGTTCTTAAACGCTACGGTCTCCGGTACGGAATCCTCTACCAGCAGCAAGTGGATTTTAGCTTTTAATACCTCAGCCAATTGAATGGCATATAAAGCAGCTATTCTGGACGGTTCAGAGAAATCTACAGGAACTAATATGTTTTTCATGACAATCGGGTTTAATCCTAAGTTAAAGGGATTCCTGCATAAGAAAACTGATATTTTTCAAGGTTTGTTGTGATCAAAATCATGAAATGCAGGGTCGGTGCTGCACCGGGTCTACGTTCAAAACTTTGGCATCTACGTTTATCTGATTGACCCGTATATCTTGCGCCATCCAAGCAGTGATTTTGAATCCAGGGGATTAACCTGCGAGATTACACCTTGACATTATCCAGAGGTGGTCTTATTAAAACTCAGCAAAGGTACATGACTGTGAAAAGCAAGTTGACGGGTAACGCTGGTATCGAATAATTTTTCAAAAAATTCCAATTTGTGGGTAAACAGGGCCAGCAAGTCCGCCTTCTGCAGTACGACAAAGTCATCTATTGCCTCTGCAACAGGGGCACTTTTGAAAACATGAAAATGATTGGATGCATAAGGTATGTTTGTTACGTCAGCGGATGGAACAATTGGCTGAGCTACGTCTTCCGGTGATCCCTCTAGAACTACATGAATAATGTGAAGCTGAGCACCAAAATCCTGGATCAGGTCTTTAATCTGATGGACTTCATGATCGATATGAGCCATATCCGTGGCATAAACTATGGACTGAATTCCATTGTAAACAGCATTTGGGGGTACTACGATTACCGGAATCGAACTATGATTGATAACTCCGGCAGCGTTACTTCCCAAAAATACTTTTTTCAGCCCGGATGCCCCCTGGCTTCCCATCACAATCAGATCAATTTTTTCAGCATGCACATAAGATTCAATAACCGAATAAATTGGATAACCCGTTTGTGTTGCAAAGATTATATCTACTGGCTTGTCAGACAAGGCCTTTAACCGCTTAACAAGCGCAGCGCCATCCTCCTGGGTTGCCCGTGCAATCTCTTCTTCGAGCTTGTATTTATTCATTAGTGCATGGGCCCCCGGATTGATATCCTGAACAGCAAATAAATGGATGCGGTAATTATGAGCTGTTGCCATACCTATGGCATAGCGCGCAGCCACTTTAGAAAGTTCAGAGAAATCTACTGGTACTAATATGTTTTTCATACGATCGTAATTTAACCATCCAAACTTGCCGGCATTTTGGTCCGGAGGTTCTGATTAGATTCATACCCATGGATGATTCAGGTCATTTTCAAAGCTTCTGATAGATACTAACTAACCACCCTTAAGCAGTGGGTATTCAGTTCCTGGCCATGAGTTGATATTAAACTAAATTACAATTAATACCAATAAAAGGCGAAATGTCTTACTAACAATATGAAATCACTCGTGGTAACAAGATATTCCATATGAATTCCTAACGTAAATCAATGTCGTTTAGTTAACATACGATCCTTTGTGCCTGTCTATGCTTCTATCTTTCTATGTGGTTCAGAATTAGAATAATAGATTCTTAACCACAGACGAAGTCGTAAGGAAATAAAACACATAGGAAATCTCATAGAACCTTATCTAATTGACATTGTAACCTAAATCACTTTTTCTGGACAAGGATTCCCGAACATAATATGTTAAATAGTAACCCAATTAATAAAAATGTGGACATGCTACCTCTTTTGCCAGTCCTTCGGCCTGTGATTCCTCATGCCGGTAAATTGAAGGACTAAGTGGAGAAAAATAAAATATTTTGTTTTAAAAAGTCCGTGGAGAAAAAGTAGAATTGTTACAACTCTCTGATCGCTTTTATTTCTATCACCTCCATATTGCTTGTCTTATTCCAGCCACAAAGTACATCCCGTTTATTGTTGGTGAGTTTGAATGTGATTTCCACCGGAACAGAATACAATCCGTTTTGAGAAGAAAGACTCTGAATAAATGGTTCCACAACGTCTTTTTGGCTCTCCTCATCCGCAGCAAATTGTCCATATTCATCTTCCAGGTCCACTCCAAAATGCCAACCACACCCGTCTACTGCCAGTTGATTGATCAGTTTGGCTTCCTTTGTCAAAAGATCCTCTGCTGTTCCGCCTGCATTTTTGGAGCAAGCCAGGACAAACAGGCACCACAGCGGAATCATCGAATACTTCATCTTAAAGTTTGATTATAAAAACGACTACCGGATCCAAAAGGTTGGCAATAATTCATTGTTTTTTAAGGATAGTCTTGTTTAATTACAATTCATTTTCAACAGGAGAGCAACTGATTCCTTATTTTTACTGAATCACCAGATTTATTTAAGTTTATGAATTCCCTCTTTAAGTCAAACCCGAAATTTGGAAACACCCTGTTGTTTTGCTGCCTGATTTACCTCTACCTCCCTGCCCAGACGAACAATAACCTGGCTGTCCAGACCAGGATCAGTAATGGGTTGATCGAGGGGAATTATGATGTAAAATCGGGTATTCAAATGTATTTTGGTGTCCCGTTTGCCAAGCCCCCTGTAGGTAGTTTGAGGTGGAAAGCACCCCAACCTTTGGCTAATTGGACCGGGGTCAAACAAACCAAAAAATTCGGCCCGAGGCCAGTTCAGGGAATTGTTTTTGGCGATATGATGTCCCGTTCTGACGGGTTGAGCGAAGATTGTTTATATCTCAATGTTTGGACGCCTGCCAATAGAACTACCAAAGACCTTCCTGTGTTGGTATACTTTTTTGGCGGGGGGTTTGTTGCAGGTGATGGCTCTGAGCCTAGGTACGATGGCGCTAACATGGCTAAAAAAGGAATCGTAACGGTTACGGTCAATTACCGGCTCAACATATTTGGATTTTTCTCTCATCCTGAATTATCGAAAGAATCCCCTTATCGCGGGTCGGGTAATTATGGGCTTTTGGATCAACACGAAGCTTTAAAATGGGTCCAAAAAAATATAGCAGCTTTTGGAGGCGATCCTAAAAAAGTAACAATTGCCGGAGAATCCGCCGGTTCCATTGCGGTAAGCGCTCAAATGGCATCCCCTTTGTCTAAAAACCTGATTGCCGGTGCGATTGGAGAAAGTGGAGCCGGTATCCACCCAACCCTGGCACCGGTACCCTTAGAACAAGCTGAAAAAGATGGACTCGACTTTGCTAAAAAAGCGGGATACCCATCCCTGGCTTCACTCCGGGCGCTGAGTACCAAGGACCTGTTTGATATCTACGCGGAAGCTAAACGTTTTGGTTTCCCCACAGTCATTGACGGGTACTTTTATACAAAGACGATTCCACAGATTTTTGAAGCAGGACAACAAGCGCAGGTGCCTTTATTATTGGGGTGGAATTCTGCTGAAATACCTGGTGGCGCTTTTATGCAAGGTGCCCCTATGACAGAGGAAGGATATCTCCAAAAAATAAAACAAGTCTATCCGGAAGACTATGAGGAAGCTTTAAAACTGTATCCAGGATCCTCGAACAAAGAAGTCGAACGATCAGCGACAGCATTGGCATCAGACCGGTTTATCGCTTACAGTACCTGGAAATGGTTTGACCTCCATCGCAAACACAGCGCACAACCAGTATATCGTTATCTATACAGCAAACTAAGACCTCCATTGGTGGATAAATCCCTCGCATCCGGATTGGCCGGAGGGACCGTCATCAAAGATGATAATGCACCTAAAATGCCAGAACCTATAGGAGCTCCCCATGCCTGCGAAATCGAATATTGTATGGGCAATCTCGATCTGATCAAAGAATATGCCTGGACCAAAGACGATTATAAGGTGTCTGAAACTATGATGAGTTATTTTGCCAACTTTATAAAAACCGGAAACCCAAATAGCACCGGACTTCCGGATTGGCCCCAGGCCCGTCCCAACGACACCATGCCACCTGTGATGATCCTGGATACCGAATCCAAAGCTGTGCCTGCAAAAGATGATGGTCGATATTTGTTTTTGGATAAAATGTATAAGAACGAGGTGAGAGGTACGAGGTGAGAGGTACGAGGTAAGAGGTGCGGGGTTTCCTCTTCCTCTTTCCTCTTTCCTCACACCTCTCTCCTCTGACCTCTAACCTCTAATCATGGTCAAATCGTTTTTTTCGCAACACCTCTCCCTGGCGGTTAAAAACGCATTGATTTACCTTATCCTCATACTTTTTTCTTCCTTTCTTATCGGCTATTCGGTTTACAGATTAAGTGCCGGGCTTATCCTGGCTTCATCCAAGGATAAGATCAAAAATGATGTGCAGAATCTGGCTTTAAAGATGACTACCTATTTTGACCACATCGGCAGGGATATCCGTTTTCTTGCCAATAGTCCGCTGGTAAAGGATTATATCAAAGATGGCAATTCATCAACATCTTTAGAAACCATATTGACTGAAGAATTTAAAGTATTATTGGAGTCCAGGCCATCCTATTTCCAGATAAGGTTGATTGGAATTGAAGACAATGGTAAGGAGCTGGTCCGTGTCGATCGGGACGGGGCTATTGCTAAAATAATCTCATTTGAAAATCTTCAGCAAAAAGGCGACCGCAATTATTTTATTGAAACTATAAAACTCAAACCAGGGTCAGTATACTTTTCTGAAATTGACCTCAATCAGGAATTTGGCAGGTTCGATGTGCCGTATAAACCCACCTTAAGAGCTGCCAGCCCTCTTTATTTTAATCATAAAATTGCCGGGATTGTCATCATTAATATTGACCTCGGACAGTTGTTCACCGATTTGGAACAAACTAAACCCCCCAATGAAGAATTGTTTGTATTCAATAGCAACGGTTATTTTATCATTCATCCTGACGAAGAAGAACGATTTGGCTTTGAATTTGGACGGCCACCAAATGCCTATAACTGGTTTCCTGAAATAAAAGACCTGGATGTCCGGTTTCAACAATTCCCTGCAACGACATCTCCGCATAAGGATGGAAAAAAAATTACTGAATTTTTTGTCCTGAGGCATCCCCATACCGCATATACTTTATTTATTGCCTTAAGCACCACTGAAAACAATATCCTCTACCCTTTTATCTCCTGGAGAAAAAATGCATTTTTATTGACACTGGGTATCACCTTTGTTTTCCTTGGCATTGCTTTTTTGTGGATGAGGAGGCAATCCAAAGAACTAAAAAGTATTACCCAATCCATGGTCCGGTTTTCAAAAGATTATACGGACGACAAATTATTGATCAATAATACGGATGAGATCGGTGAACTGGCTAATGCTTTTTCCAATATGGCTTCAGTGATCCGCTCCAATGTCGACGAACTGAAAACCTCCAGGGAAACAGCGGTAAAAGCCAATCTGTCCAAAGAGGAATTTCTCGAAAACATGAGCCATGAGATACGCAACCCGCTGCAAAGTATACTGGGCATGACCAATATCCTCGAACAAAATAGTCCCAGAGCAGATCAAAAAGCGGTGATCAAAACCATTCAATTTAGTTCCAAACAATTATTGTCCCTGGTCAATGACATCCTCGATTATTCCAAAATACGGATCGGAGAAATTCAATTGCTTTCTGTTGAAACCGATCTGAATGCATTGGTTTCTGATATTGCAAGAAGTCACCAATTTCTCGCCCAATCTAAAAACATCACCCTCGAATCGACCATTCCCAATGAATTAAACGAGTATACTTTCCATGTGGACGGGCTGAGACTGAGCCAGATCATGAACAATCTTATTGTCAACGCAATTAAATTTACGCCTGCCGGTGGAAGAGTAATATTGTCCATCCATGCGAAGATTGCAGCAACTCAGGCTATACTGGACTTTGCTGTGACAGATGACGGGGCAGGTATAGGTCCGGGCGAGGTAGAAAAAATCACTAACCGGTATTATAGTGGGCAAAAGGAAATGAGTTCCAATCTTTCCGGGGCAGGCCTTGGGCTACCTATTGTAACTCAGTTATTGAAATTATTTCATTCTGAATTAAAACTCGTGTCGGAATTGAATCAAGGTTCCCGTTTTTCATTCACCTTAATTCTGCCCTGTGTTGTAAAACAAATGGAAACCCAAATCAATCCGGAGGCTAAAAGGCGAATCCCCTCGTCAATTAAAACCGTTTTGTGCCTGGATGATGACCCACAAATCCTTCATTTTTTTAAACAAGCTTTTATTGATCTGAGACAGGGGCTTATTTGTATAACTGATGAAACCGGGTTGGACAAACTGCCCCCTGAGACAGCCTTTGACCTTATCCTGGTCGATTTTCAAATTAAAAATTCGAACACCACCCAATTAATGCCCCGGTTAGTTAATCTGAAAAAAACGGGTGGTTTATTGTTGATGTTTAGCGGAATTGACCCAACACTAAAGTTTACTGAAGCAGAACGGAAACTAATTGATGGATTTATTCAAAAACCGGTGACGGTGACCATACTTTTTAATCAAATCCAAAAATTATGGCATTCCAAAAACCGCCCGGAGCCTTATATGCATGATTTTTATTCGGATTATGATTTTGACCAGACACTTATCGGACACGCACTACGGATCCTGATTGATGAATGGAAAATCATGAAAACCTTGTTGCAGCAATCCTTGCGAGAGATGGATAAAGAACAATTTACTCAGGTCTTTCATAAAATCATCACCACGCTACGCCGGTTTCAACTCGACTATTTACTGGAGTTCCTGGAACGAATGCAACAAAATCTCGATCAGGAGTTACCGGTCCCAACCGAAGATATTACAACATTGGAGTTTATGCTGGACTGGATTCAGGATTATTTTGAAAAACGATTGACTACCCTACCGGCCGAAATCACAAAGTATTGAGGCTTGATTCCAGATCGGATTTGTACTTTTCTCCTATTGGAATTTTTCTGTCCCGGATAGAGATTTCATCGGCAGTTATAAAATCAATCTTATCCATATTGATGATATAAGATCTGTGGACTCTTTTGAAATTGCGGGGCAATTTGGATTCCAGATCCTTAAGGGTATAAAGTGAAAGGGTCTGTGAATCCGGCAAGACAAAGGAGACGTAGTTATCTTCGGATTTGATATATAATACCTCACTCAATTTGATACGTACATTTTTATTACCATCCTTGGTGTAAAAAGTATCCTGAGACGGGCTCATGGCTTCCTTTTCACCGTCCTGAAACGGATTGACCCTTTGAAGTGCTTTTAAAAAACGATCATATGAAAGCGGCTTTGGAAGATAATCGACTACATCCGCGTATTCATAACTCCTGACCGCAAACTCGGGATTGGAGGTCACCATAATCACTGGCACCTTACTTTTTTTTAGTTCTAAAAAAGCCTGTCCGTTCATGTCCGGCAGGTTATAGTCCAGAAAAATTAAATTGATTTCACCACCGGCCATCAGCCGCAGACCATCAGTTGCCGTAGCCGACAAAATGCAATAATCTACCAATCCCGACTTGGTACAAAAATGTTTAATCAGATCCCCGATTAGCGGATCATCGTCGATCACCAGGCTCCTGAATCCCATTTTAACATTTGGACTATTTAATTAAAAAATGTCGCTCCGATTTTCACCCAAAAAAAAGCCCGTTTTATACCTTGAAATGGGTGGTTCATGTAATAACCCATATCCGGCTTTTTCCTTGATTAGTTTTGTCGTTCTTACCTGAGATGATTACAACTGCTGCAATAATAAAACCCAGATATAGGGACGCACAAATATGTAGCATTTCCGGAAATTTTACACCATGGACGAATAACATTCCGGTGTCCAATGGTTTGACTACCCTTCGAGTAGTCCATTCATCGCATACTTTTTTTAAGAATATTTATGAGTTTTTGAATAGTTGTTTGTGGGGGGGAAATCAATCTGTCTTTTCCCCTCTTTTTCCATGGCCTATTAAAATTATTCAAACGCGCTTCACTGAATTAATTCATTCAACCCAATATATCATTTAATTTATGTCCAGAAATTTTTTACCCTTGTTTTTAATGATGGGTATGCTCGTTGGGCTGCAATATAGTTCCCTGGCCCAGATGCCCAATGATGCCATCTATATGAAAAAAAATACCATTTGCGTGATGGCCGCTTATGGTCAGAGCAGTTGGGACGAATATTGGGAAAATACCCTTAAAAGAGAAAACCTCAACATTGGCACCAATAAAACTGAGATGTATATGGTGATGGCAGCTGCCGGTATTACCGACAAATTAAATCTTCTGGTCGGGCTGCCTTATATCAGGATCAGTAATTCAGCGGGCAATTTGCTTGGACAAAAAGGACTGCAGGACTTTTCCGCTACATTAAAGTATAAATTCTTTGCAAACAATGGAATAACCTTGCATGGTGCCCTTGGCGGCTCAACTCCTATGAGTAATTATATTCCTGATTTTTTACCTATGTCTATCGGTTTAGGTTCCACCACCTTAACTGCCCGGTTCATTGCCAATTATAAACACTCCAGTGGTATTTATTTTACTGTTCATGGAGGTTATACGGGGCGCAGAAATATAAAGATTGACCGCGATACCTATCAGGCTTATGAACGGGTATATAATACAAATGAAGTGGCCATTCCCAATACCGTGGATGGGGGCATCAACCTCGGTTATTTAAAGAATGGTATCCAGGCCACTCTATTCCTTGAAAAATTCGATTGTATAGGCGGTGATGCTATACGCAGAAACGATATGCCATTCCCGACCAACAATATGGTCAGCAATAATATCGGCGCATTTCTTAAATATCAGCCTTCCCATTTTGGGATTAATGGCCGGATAGCTTATGTGACCAGTGGTCAAAATGTTGGCCAGAGCCTGAGTTTTATGGCAGGTATCCTGTATCAATTCAGTATAAAAGGCCAATCTGCAGGTGTAACAAATTAAATTTCATAGCATAAAACCTTGTCAAATCAAGTAAGATGAAAAAGAACCAATCTATAATCCATTTTGCACTGATTGCTGGATTGATGATCTTATCCTGTAATAAAGAAATCCAGGATTCGAACCTGGTGGCATATGTCCCTGCAAACCTAGATGATAAAGCAGGAACCTGGAAGCCATATATCCTGGCAAATAGTAATGAAATCATTGTTCCGGAACCTAAACCAGTATCTGACCCGACCTATCTTAAAGAATTGGATTCGATTAAAAACTATCTGGCACCGCGGGTTACCCCGGAAAATAAAGCTGCTATTTATTATTGGGGTGCGGGAGCAGTCTATCGCTGGAATGAAATTGCGCGTGAGTTGGCAGCTAAATATAATCTTCCACCAGCGTCCAATGCCGAAGGAAAATATCCGGCGCCCGATGCAGCCAACCCCCTGGCTGATCCAAAATTCCCTTTTGCCAATCCGCCTTATACAGCGAGGGCCCTGGCGTATATGTGTGTTGCCCAATATGATGCCTTGATCACCACCTGGAATTATAAATATAAATTCAATCGAAAAGCACCCTATAAGAACGACCCTACCATCCAACCTTTATTGCCTGGTACCGACTTGCCTTCCTATCCCTCTGAAGCAGCCGTAGTGGCAGCAGCATCCTATACTGTTCTCATTGCTATGTTCCCCGGTGAAGTCCCCTACCTTGATGGTAAACTTGCCGAGTGTAAAAATGCCAGTCTATGGGCTGCTATGAATACACCCAGTGATATTTCAGCAGGTGATGCACTTGGCAAAGCAGTTGCTGCCAAGGTGATGAACAGGGCAAAAACGGATGGCATGACTGCTGCCAATAATCAAGCGCTGACTGCCGGTATGATCGAAGCCGCCAAAGGAAGGGGAATTATCAACCCATGGATAAGCCAGGAAACTCCGTTGAGACCACCTATGTTGCCCAATTATGGTGCAGTATTAACCTGGAATTTTGATAAATCAGCTTTGAATGCTATGAGGCCTACCATTCCTTATATTGTAGGTTCAGCACAATTTGAAAAAGATCTAAACGAATTAAGGTACATCCAAAAAAACCAAACCCGTGAGCAGGCAAGAATTGCTAATTTTTGGTCAGATGGTGTCGGAACACCAACACCACCAGCTCATTGGCATAGGATTGCTGCAGATGCAGGGGTTGATTCCAAATTCAGTGAAGTTCGAATGGCCAGAACTTTGGCCTTGCTCGGCACGACTGAAATGGATGCCGGCATAGCGTGCTGGGATACTAAATTTTATTATTATACCCCAAGGCCGCAACAATTTGGTTTAAAAACATCCATCGGGTTACCAAATTTTCCATCCTATACTTCAGGACATGCTACTTTTTCATCAGCAGCAGCCACGGTTTTGGGTTATCTCTTTCCTAACCAGGCAACTGAATTTATAAGACTAGCTAATGAAATTAATGAATCCAGAATATTTGGCTTGATCCACTACAGGATAGATTGTGAAATGGGTTTTGAGCACGGAATAAAAATTGGAAACCATGCAATACTGCGCGGAAAAGCAGATGGTTCAGGTCAATAAATATTCATGATTCATTATAAACCTTCTTAAACCTACATGATATGAAAAAACAATTTTCCAAGCTGGTAATGTTGCTTATTCTGACCAGTTTGTCAAACCTGAACTATATAAACGCCCAGGGTTGCATCGCGGTCCGCCATATGTCTTGTGCCACCGGTGGCATCAATAATACCAATACTGCTTTGACTCAAGGCCAAATCCAATTCACGGCAGGTTACCGATACTTACATTCTTATAAACATTTTGTCGGTACAGTGGAACAAAAACACCGTGTCGAAGAAGGCACGCAGGTCATCAATACAGCGCATTCATTTGATTTTGGTTTGAGTTATGCCCTGTCAGGCCGATTGAGCCTGGCTGTCAATCTGCCTTATAACGACAACGCCCGATCATCGCTGTATGAACATTATGGCAACTCCGCTGAAGCCAATCCGGGTCACAACCGCTTTTATACTTATTCCAGTGGTATCGGTGACCTTAGGGTTTCCGCTACATATTGGATGTTGGATCCAGCTAAAAGTATGAAGGGAAATTTTGCGCTTGGCATAGGGATCAAGGCACCGACCGCTAACCCCAATGCACAAGACAAATTCCATCGACTGGATAAAAATAAAAAGGAATATATTCAATATAAAACGGTAGATCAATCCATGCAATTGGGTGATGGCAGCTGGGGCGCCAATATTGAGCTTCAGGGTTATCACGCTTTGTTCAACAAAGCTTCCGTGTATTATAATGGATTTTATCTTTTTAGCCCGAGGAATATCAACCCTTTGACCAATTTTTCAGTACCCGATCAATTTGCAGGACGACTCGGATTAAATTATTCTTTATTACCCAAACAAGGTGTAGCAGTGAGCCTGGGTGGGCGGGTTGAAGGCCTACCTGCCATTGATATGATTGGTAAAAGTGAAGGTTCCCGGCGACCTGGGTACATTGTATCTGTGGAGCCCGGCGTATTTTGGATGACTGGTCATCATACTTTTGCTCTTAATGTGCCGGTAGCAGTTCACCGCAACCGGATCAAGTCATGGCCGGATCGCCAGGATCCACTAGGCCGGAGGCACGGCGATGCAGCTTTTGCAGATTACCTGGTTTCCGCAACTTATAGTTACCGCTTTTAGTCAAGTCCAATGAGATTTTCCATTACAAATTAGTTTCATACAGTGACACGATATGTAGCAGCTTTGAAGAAAATCAGGCTGCTACATTAACTGTCATATCGGGGCGCTTTAAGAATCCATTCCATCTGCGCGTTTTTTGTTTTATCAAAAAGTCCATCAGTTCCGAACTGATTAAATCACGGAATGATATTCCCTAAGGCATAATAATAAATAATCATCCTTTGATCCGAATCTTATCATGCCACACATCACACTAGAAGACCACCTTCATGGAATTACGGGCTTGCTGGAATACCGGCAGGACACGGCTGCACCCATCCGGGCATTGACTCAATTGTTATTAAGAGGAAGTTCTAGTTTATCAGCTGGCGAAAGAGAACTGATTGCATCCCTGGTATCTTCCAGAAATCAATGTGTGTTTTGTACCACAGCACACTCGACCGCTGCCAATATTTTATTGGAAGAAAACATGACCTGTGAATTGGTAAAACAGGATTATCTCTCCGCCCCTGTTTCTGATAAAATGAAAGCCCTCTTGCACATTGCTGCTCTGACTCAAATCAATGGAAAAAAAGTTACCACTGAGGTCATTGACGCAGCCCGGGATGCAGAGGCTACCGATCAGGAAATACACGATACGGTGCTACTTACGGGTGTATTTTGTCTTTACAATAAATATGTCGATGGCCTGGCCAGTGTGACTCCGGCTGACCCAGCCTATTATAACAAATTAGGTGAGCGCATTACGACTATTGGGTATCAACGGTTGCCCGGAGGTTATGATCATTTGAAAAAATGAAATCTTGGATATGGAATTAAATCAAGTGGAATCTATAATCCAAACGTGTGATATCGATCACTTATTTCACTAAATTGTTAGATGAACAAAACCGATAATCAACGCCTTGTTCTCACCCTGGTATTAAGCGTACTTGCTTACCTGTGTGCCGGTACGGTATCCACATTAGTGTCGGTTTATCTCCCGGTAATTGTGAACGAATTGGTTAAAGGAAACGCAACCGATCAGGATTTGGGATCTTACGGAGCTTATGTGAATGCAGTCTTTTTATATGGCTGGATGGTCGGTGGAATACTATTAGGTATGCTCAGTGACCGGTTTGGGCGTAAAAAAGTATTGGCATTTTCCGTGGCACTATACGGCATAGCCACCTTGTCGATTGTCATTGCTGCAGATTGGTATCTATTAATGGGTTTGCGTTTCCTGGCGGGAATCGGTGTAGGGGGTACCCTGGTTTTATCTACTGTAATGATCTCAGAAATCTGGCCCGAAAAAAGCAGGTCCATCGTTCAGGGTATTCTCTCAGTTTCATTTCCGGTCGGAATTGTTGCGACCGGTGGGCTCAATCTATTTTTTACGGATTGGAGACACGCCTTTTGGTTGGGTCTGGTCCCAATAGCTACCTCTTCACTGATTATTCTGACGGTCCCGGAGTCTTCTAAATGGGCAGGACAGGAAGTGGGCAAATCGACGAAGGTTACTTTTCAGGATCCGGATGTCCGTAAAAGTTTATTGAGCGGTGCTTTGATTTTCGGATCCGTATTGATAGGACTATGGGGGTTGTTTTCCTGGCTTCCTACCTGGGTACAATCTATATTACCCCTTGAAAATACCGGACAACAAGAACGCGGGTTTACAATGATGTTATTGGGCATTGGTGGGATTAGCGGTGGTGTATTTTCCGGGTTTATTATCCGCTGGTTGGGGAATAAAAAAACCTTATTGATCGCATTCACCGGACTTGCCCTCACCAGTCTTACCTTGTTTCTCACCAACCTTCATTTTTCGCCAATAGTCTATTTTGAAATAGCAGCTTTGTCATTATTTTTCGGAATCAGCCAGGGCGCATTATCACATTACATTCCGGAATTATTCCCCGTGGAAATCCGGGCTTCTGCCACAGGCTTATGTTTTAATATAGGCCGGTTTTTTACGGCAACTGCTGTGTTTTTTGTCGGTGCATTGGTTACCCTGCTGGGTGGTTTCAGCAAAGCCCTCCTGTTGTTTTCAATTACTTTTATCATTGCCTGGATCGTCACATTTTACACCCGGGAAAATCAAAAAGAAATTGTACCCGGATAATCAAAATGAATATTATCTATATATTTTAAAATAAATTAACCCATCATGCCTCATATACCTCTTCCTGAAGGCGTACCCGGTATCAGCAGCCTGGCCCTTCAATATCCAGAATCGGGGAAATATCTGTATGAACTTGTTCAGATTTTATTGAGACATGAATCGCCATTGACTCCGGCTGAGCGCGAACTGAT
>Ga0138256_10004501_pt1 | contig 14816 bp, 9 predicted proteins | sample KNB2016incub_MG_FD_105486 | JGI IMG/M metagenome (GOLD analysis project Ga0138256, IMG submission 105486) | Active sludge microbial communities from wastewater in Klosterneuburg, Austria - KNB2014incub_MG | ecosystem: Engineered > WWTP > Activated sludge > Unclassified | place: Austria... | reverse complement strand
TGCGTAATTTTATTGCGTATTTTTGCTCCAAACGAATCCTTCCTTGCGCAAAGCTCCAGATCGTGTATTTTGAAGAAAGGACAGTATGGCTGTCCTTTATAAATGGCAATTTTGGACTTGTGAGCCCGGATGAACCGGAATACGACCACAACACATCTGAAAGCGACGGCAAAAACAGCCGCCGATGCCGTTTGCATGGCCCGCGCCCAGACCACTAAACGCACTTAAGGGTCGGCTCGGGCGGAAAGACGCTCTCAGAGTTTGATCCCTTGCATGAGGCTCCGGCGGCACCAAAAGCCCCCTCAAGAGATCAAATCCAGAGACAAGGACGGAAATGACAGCCCCCGGGGCTGAATGGAATGTTGGAAGAGGACGATAGCCATGAGCCAGTCACTTCATTTGCTGCCGGAGGGGATGCGCGAACCGCATGGGCTGTACCATCCCCGGAACGAGCATGATGCCTGCGGCATTGGCCTTATCGCCAACATCAACAACATCAAGAGCCACCGCACCATCGATGATGGCCTGAGCATTCTCAGGAACCTTGAACACCGGGGCGCGGTGGGGGCTGACCCCAAGGCTGGCGACGGCGCCGGCATCATGATCCAGATCCCCCATAAATTTTTCTCGGAGGAATACAAGCGCCTCGGCTTTGAGTTACCCGCACCCCACACCTATGGCGTGGCCTATCTCTTCATGCCGCGCGAAACGGTTTACCGGCAGGATATCGAACGCATCTGGTGGGAAACCTCGCGCGAGGAAGGCCTGAAGGTTCTGGGCTGGCGCGATGTGCCGGTTGACTCTTCGGTGCTCGGCTATTCAGTGAAGGGCACGGAGCCCTTCCACCGGCAGGTATTCATCGGGCGCGGGCCGACGATCCGGGATGAGGCGCATTTCGAGCGCAAGCTTTTTGTCTGCCGCAAGGTTGTGTCAAACCGGGTGCTGGAAGTCCTCGGCGCCAAGGCCCGGACCTATTATCCGGTGTCGGTTTCCAGCCGCACCATCGTTTACAAGGGCCTCGTGCTCGGCAAGGACCTCGGCGCCTATTACAAGGACCTGACGGACCCGCGCATTGAATCGGCGCTCGCCCTGGTGCATCAGCGTTTTTCCACCAATACCTTCCCGAGCTGGCCGCTGTCGCACCCCTACCGCTTTGTCTGCCACAACGGCGAGATCAACACGGTGCGCGGCAATTACAACTGGATGGCGGCGCGCCAGGCCAACATGAAGTCCACGGTGCTTGGCGAAGACCTGTCGAAGCTCTGGCCCATTTCCTATGAAGGACAATCGGACACGGCCTGCTTTGACAACGCGCTCGAGTTCCTCACCATGGGCGGCTATTCGCTGCCGCACGCCATGATGATGCTGATCCCCGAAGCCTGGGCCGGCAATCCGCTGATGGACGAGGACCGCCGGGCCTTTTATGAACACCATGCGGCGCTCATGGAACCGTGGGATGGCCCCGCCGCCATGACCTTCACCGATGGCCGCCTTATCGGCGCCACGCTTGACCGCAACGGCTTGCGCCCGGCCCGCTATCTCACGACCGACGATGGCTTTGTGCTGCTTGCCTCTGAAATGGGCTGCCTGCAATTTGCCGAAGAACATGTCACCCACAAGTGGCGGCTGCAGCCCGGCAAGATGCTGCTCATCGACCTTGAGCAGAAGCGCATCATATCAGACGAGGAATTGAAGAAGACGCTGTCCACGGCACATCCCTACAAGGAGTGGCTGAAGCGCACCCAGGTTGTGCTGCGTGACCTGCCCAAGGCCAGGACCAAGCGGCCAAAGATCCTCGTGCCCTTGCTCGACCGGCAGCAGGCTTTTGGCTATTCGCAGGAAGACCTGAGAATCCTGATGGCGCCCATGGCGCAGACGGGGCAGGAGGCGGTGGGCTCAATGGGCAATGACGCGCCCATCTCGGTTCTTTCGGACCGGGCCAAGATGCTGGATACCTATTTCAAGCAGAACTTCGCGCAGGTGACCAATCCGCCGATCGATCCCATCCGCGAAGAACTGGTGATGTCGCTGGTGTCGTTCATCGGCCCGCGGCCAAACCTTCTGGACCTCGCAGGCACCTCGACGCATATGCGGCTAGAGGTCTCGCAGCCCATCCTCACCAATGAAGACCTCGAGCGCATCCGCACCATCGGCAAGATCAGCGAAAACCCGTTCCGCACGGCCACCATCGACATCACCTATGACGTGGCCAACGGGCCGGAATACATGGAAGCAGCGCTTGACAGCGTGTGCCGGCTTGCCGAACGGGCTGTCAGGGATGGCTACAACATCATCATCCTGTCGGACCGCGCCGTGTCAGGCGAGCGGGTGCCGTTGCCGGCGCTTCTCGCCACCTCGGCCACGCATCATTATCTGATCCGCAAGGGACTTCGCACTTCGGTGGGCCTGGTGGTGGAATCGGGCGAGCCGCGCGAGGTGCACCAGTTCTGCACGCTCGCTGGCTATGGCGCCGAAGCGATCAACCCCTATCTGGCGTTTGAAACGCTGGAAAGCATGGTTTCCGAACTGGAAGAAGAGGTCACCCCCTATGAGGCGGTGAAGCGCTACATCAAGGCGGTGGACAAGGGCCTTATGAAGGTCATGTCCAAGATGGGCATCTCGACCTACCAGTCCTATTGCGGGGCGCAGATTTTTGACGCCATCGGCCTTTCGACGGAATTCGTCGACAAGTACTTCACGGGCACGGCCACGCAGATCGAAGGCGTAGGGCTTGCGGAAATCGCCTTGGAGGCTTTCCGCCGGCATGAGGATGCCTTCGGCATCAATCCGGTGCTGAAGACCTCGCTTGATGTGGGCGGCGACTATGCCATGCGCATCAGGGGCGAGGCCCATGTGTGGACGGCGGATACGGTTTCGAACCTGCAGCATGCGGTGCGGGGCAATTCGGTCGAAAAGTACCGGGCTTTCGCCAAGCATATCAACCAGCAGTCCGAGCGGCTCAAGACCATGCGCGGGCTGTTCCGGATCAAGACGGCGGAAGAGAGGGGCCGCAAGCCCATCGAGATCGACGAGGTGGAGCCCGCAAAGGCAATCGTCAAGCGTTTCTCGACCGGCGCCATGTCCTTCGGCTCGATCAGCCGTGAGGCGCATACGACGCTGGCCATCGCCATGAACCGCATCGGCGGCAAATCCAACACCGGCGAGGGCGGCGAAGAGGCGGACCGCTTCGTGCCGCTGCCCAATGGCGATTCCATGCGTTCGGCCATCAAGCAGGTAGCCTCGGGGCGCTTTGGCGTGACGGCGGAATATCTCGTCAACTCCGACATGATGCAGATCAAGATGGCGCAGGGCGCCAAGCCCGGCGAAGGCGGGCAATTGCCCGGCCACAAGGTGGACAGCGTAATTGCCCGGGTACGCCATTCGACGCCCGGCGTGGGGCTCATCTCGCCGCCGCCGCACCATGACATCTATTCCATTGAAGATCTGGCGCAGCTGATTTTTGATTTGAAGAACGTGAACCCCTCGGGGCTTGTCTCGGTGAAACTCGTCTCCGAAGTGGGCGTTGGCACGGTCGCCGCCGGCGTTTCGAAAGCCCATGCGGATCATGTGACGATCTCGGGTTATGAGGGCGGCACGGGTGCGTCGCCACTCACCTCGATCAAGCATGCGGGCTCGCCCTGGGAAATCGGCCTGGCCGAAACCCAGCAGACGCTGGTGGCCAATGATCTCCGCGGCCGCATCGCGGTGCAGGCCGATGGCGGCATCCGCACCGGGCGCGATGTGCTGATCGCGGCGCTGCTCGGCGCCGATGAAATCGGTTTTGCGACGGCACCGCTGATCGCGGCGGGCTGCATCATGATGCGCAAGTGCCATCTGAACACCTGCCCAGTCGGCGTCGCCACCCAGGACCCGGAATTGCGCAAGCGCTTCAAGGGCCAGCCGGAACATGTGATCAACTATTTCTTCTTTGTCGCCGAAGAGCTGCGCGAGCTCATGGCCGCCATGGGCATCAGGACCTACAGCGAACTGATCGGGGCCACGGAATGGCTGGACCAGCAGGAGGCGATCAGCCACTGGAAGGCCAAGGGCCTCGATTTCTCCAAGGTGTTTGCCAAGGCCGACGTGCAGGGACCGGTTGCGACCAAGAAAGTCTCGGCGCAGAATCATGGCATCGAGCATATCCTCGACCGCAGGCTTATCGAACAGGCGATGCCTGCCCTGGAGAAAGGAACGCCTGTCGAAATCATCTCGAAGATCAGGAATGCGGACCGCACGGCGGGCGCCATGCTCTCGGGCGAAGTGGCCAAACGCCATGGCCATGCTGGCTTGCCTGAAGACACGATCACGGTGAAGCTCAACGGCGTGGCGGGCCAGAGCTTTGGCGCCTGGGCGGCGCATGGCGTTACCCTTGAACTCACGGGCGAGGCCAATGACTATGTGGGCAAGGGGCTTTCCGGCGGCAAGCTCATCGTGAAGCCGCAGGAGAAGATCGGCTTCGTTCCGGAAAAATCCATCATTGTCGGCAACACGGTTCTCTATGGCGCCATTACCGGCGAATGCTATTTCCGCGGCGTGGCGGGCGAGCGCTTTGCGGTGCGCAATTCGGGCGCCGTTGCGGTCGTCGAAGGCGTCGGCGACCATGGCTGCGAATACATGACCGGCGGCTGCGTTCTGGTCATCGGCGACACGGGGCGGAATTTCGCCGCCGGCATGTCGGGCGGCGTGGCCTATGTTCTCGATGAGGCGGGCGACTTCGCCCGGCGCTGCAATCTTGCCATGGTCGATCTCGCCCCCATTCCTTCCGAGGACGCAACGATCGAGCGCCTGCATCATCATGGCGGCGATCTGGAGCATCACGGACTGGTTGATGTGACGGCAGCCATGGACAAGCATGACGGCGAGCGCATCTGGGAACTTCTCTCGCGCCACTACAAATACACAAGCTCGTCAAGGGCCAAGGCCATCATCGACAACTGGGCGCAGTACCTGCCGAAGTTTGTGAAGATCATGCCGGTTGAATATGCGCGGGCCCTTTCGGAACTGGAAAAGGCGCAGGAAACCAGCGACGGCATGACCATCGGCGTCAAGAGGAGTGCATAGTGGGGAAGGTTACAGGATTTCTCGAAATCGACCGGCAGGAGCGGAAATACGCGCCGGCTGCCGACCGGGTGCGCCACTACAATGAATTCATCATCCCGCTGTCGGACGAAGGCACCCGCAACCAGGCGGCGCGCTGCATGGATTGCGGCATTCCCTATTGCCACAATGGCTGCCCGGTGAACAACCAGATCCCGGACTGGAATGACCTGGTCTACAACAACCGCTGGGAAGAGGCTTCGCGCAACCTGCATTCCACCAACAACTTTCCTGAATTCACCGGACGCATCTGCCCGGCGCCGTGCGAGGCCTCGTGCACGCTCAACATCGATGACAATCCGGTCACCATCAAATCCATCGAGTGCGCCATCGTGGACCGGGCCTGGAGCGAAGGCTGGCTGAAGCCGGAGATTGCCGCGGAGAAGACCGGCAAGAAGGTGGCCATCGTCGGCGGCGGGCCGTCTGGCCTGGCGGCGGCGCAGCAGCTGGCGCGGGCCGGGCATAATGTTCATCTCTTTGAGAAGAACCGCAAGGCGGGCGGGCTGATGCGCTACGGCATTCCCGATTTCAAAATGGAAAAGCACCACATCGACCGCCGTGTGGCGCAGATGGAAGCGGAAGGTGTGACCTTCCACTATGGCGCGCATATCGGTGTCACCCAGGATGCCCGGCAGCTGGTTGACAGTTTCGATGCGGTCCTGATGACGGGCGGGGCGGAAAAGCCGCGCGATCTGCCGATCCCAGGGCGCGAGCTTGCGGGCATTCATCCCGCCATGGATTTCCTGCCGCAGCAGAACCGCCGCGTCTCAAAGGAATCACCGCTTGACAACAAACCCATTCTGGCCGGCGGCAAGCATGTGATTGTCATCGGCGGCGGCGATACGGGATCCGACTGCATCGGCACGTCGCTGCGCCAGGGGGCCCTGTCGGTGACCCAGCTTGAAATCATGCCGCGGCCGCCGGACAAGGAAAACAAGGCGCTGGTCTGGCCCGACTGGCCCTTGAAATTCCGCACCTCGTCCAGCCAGCAGGAAGGGGCCGAGCGGGATTTCTCGGTCGTCACCAAATCCTTCTCAGGTGAGAACGGCGAGGTGAAGAGGCTGCATTGCGTCAGGGTTGACGCCAAGATGCAGCCCATTGCCGGAACCGAGTTCGAGCTCAAGGCTGATCTCGTGCTGCTCGCCATGGGTTTCTTAGGCCCGGTGCAGGAGGGCATGCTGGCCTCGCTCGGCGTCAAGCTCGATGGCCGGGGCAATGTGGAAGCCAATGTGATGAACTACAAATCAAGCCTGCCCAAGGTGTTTTCCGCCGGTGACATGCGGCGCGGGCAGTCACTGGTGGTGTGGGCGATCCGCGAGGGCCGCCAGGCGGCGCGCGCCGTCGATGAATTTCTCATGGGTGAGAGCACGCTGCCGCGCTAGTTGGGGGTTGGCTTGACGTAACTGAAATCGTCAAAGCGGCCAGCGGGTGCGGGCTGGGCCTGGCCGAGAATGAAAAGTTTCTCGGCCTCGCTGCCAGGCACGATATCGGAACGCGAAATGGCCGGAACGATGATATCTCCGGCAACAACCCTTGCCAGTTCGGAAATCAGTTTCTCATCGGGCTGGAAGGTGAAGGCGGTTCCGTCGCCGCTATCCTGGCCGAAGAGCGGAACCACGGCTACGGCAGGCGACGGCAGGTCACCTTTTGGCGACAATTCCGGCGTGGCGTCAATCGCGCCTGGACCGATGATCCGCTTGATTTCAGCCAGGAGAAGCTGGCCAAAGCGATTGTTGCCCAATCTCAAGAATGCAACGCCGTCCCTGGAGCGCAGCCGTTGCACCTCGCCCGTGTCGTCGGGGCCCTTGTCCGTGTATTCGCCGTCCGGCGTCAGGAAGGCAGAACGCAAATCCACATAGACCTGGCCCTTGCCCAGCACTTCCTGTTTTTGCAGGGCGGCTATGCTCTTCATGTCGGCTTCATATTTGGCGTCGCCCATGGGCGGGATGGCAACCCAGAACACCTTCACGCCGGCCGACTTGAGAACCTCGAGCAATTCATCGATCCTGACCTCGTAGGCCGCTTTCCATTCCGGCGTATTGAAAGCCAGCCGGAAGTCACCTTCGCGAATGGCCTGGCGGTCGTTTGACCCCATCAATACAACGACGGCGTTGAATTCCTTGCCTTCCATGATCTTGGGAAGGCTGGCGGCCCAGTCATAGACTTCCGGGCGGGCAATGCCCGAGGTTTCCTGAAAACGGTTGACGATCTCGAAGCGGGGTTCGGGTTCGGCCATGCGGCTGAGGCCCGCGCCAAGGCCGCCCGCCAGAGCATCGCCGATGACCAGTATGCGGTAGGTGTCATCAACCGGCTGGACAATCTCCTCTTCGGTCGATTGCGATCCCATGAGGGGTGCCGTTTCCACCGACTGGGCCTGCGCAGAAGCGCCGGCAAGACTGAGGCCGAGGACTATGATGGCAAGACGGAGCAACATGGCCCATCCTAACCCGCGTTCCGCAGGCGCTCAAGCAGCTTGGCGCTGGGCTTGCCATCGAGCGGCAGGCCGACACTCTTCTGGTAGGCGATGATGGCCTCATAGGTTCTGGCCCCGAAGCGGCCATCGGCGCCGCCGGTTTCAAAGCCCAGACGCGACAGGCGCTTCTGCAGGTCTACCCGCTGGGCAAAGCTGAGATCATAATCGAGATCGGGCCAGGTGCCGACAATGGGGCCGCCGCCGCGTATCCGATCGCCCAAATGGCCCACGGCAATGGCATAGGAATGGGAGTAATTGTAGTTCATGAGGGAGAGGAAATTCCGCGTGACGAGGAAGGCCGGGCCATCAATGCCCTGCGGGATCATCATGAATGCATCGGCCTGCGGGGCGCTGAACTTGCCGCCGCCAGCGGGCGTCACGCCAAGCTTCACCCATTCGGAAACGGGCCGCCACTTGCTGCGGCCAATCAGGGCCTTGTTGAATTTTGCCGGCAGGGAAACTTCCCAGCCCCAGGGCCTGTCGGATTTCCAGCCGGCCTTGGCCAGGTAATTCGCGGTTGAGGCCAGAGCATCTTCCCTGGAACCCCAGATGTCGCGCTTGCCGTCGCCGGTCCAATCCACCGCATAGGACAGATAGGAGGTGGGTATGAACTGCGTGTGGCCCATGGCGGCAGCCCAGGAGCCGGTGAAATTTTCCGGCGTACGCGTGCCGCTCTTCAAAATCTTGAAAGCGGCGATGATCTGTTCGCGGGCGAATTTTTTCTTCCGTCCCGCATAGAGAAGCGTTGCCAGGGAGCGCATGACACTCATGGAGCCCTTGTCCTTGCCGAAGTTCGACTCCATGCCCCAGATGCCCAAGAGAATGTGGCGGTCGACGCCATATTTCTTTTCAATGGCCGAAAGCAGGGCGGCGTCGCTGCCTTTCAACTGCTGTCCCGTATCGATGCGGATGGGGGTCACCGCCTTGGCGAGATAGGCGGAGGTCGTCGAGGTGAATTCCGGCTGGGTCGCAGCCAGCTTCAGGACTGCGGGATCGGGATCAGTGACGCCGGCAAAGGCCGCATCAAAGAGCGAACGGGAAATTCCAGCCGCCTTCACCTGCGGCCAGAGCGTCTGGATGAATTTTTCAAATTTTGCATCCGCCTGGGCCACCGAGGTGAACAGTGGCGTGGCAATGAGCAGTGCCGCGAGTAGTCGTTTGAACATATGAACCGTCCCTGATCCAACCTGGCGATTCGCCGCCAGTCCATGTCTTTAGCAGGGTGGGAGAAAAGCTGCCAAATGCGGCGTGAATCAGGCTGCGTTGCGCCGCAAGAGATGATTTTCCCAAGCCAGCGCCGAGGCTACAATGGCGTCAAGATCGTCGTATTGGGGCTCCCAGCCCAAAACTGACCTCACCCGGTCGGCGCCGGCAATGATGGCAACGGGGTCGCCGGCGCGCCGTGCCACGCGATTGGCCCTGACCGGGCCGCCATGGGCCTTTTCCACGGCCCGTATGACTTCCAGAACCGAATAGCCCTTGCCATAGCCGCAATTGAAGATGCCGCTTTCGCCACCCCGGCGCAGATGGGTCAGCGCCTTCATGTGGGCGGCGATCAGGTCGCTCACATGGATATAGTCACGCAGGCAGGTGCCGTCGGGGGTGTCGTAGTCGGTGCCGAAAATGTCCATGGATTGGCGCTGGCCAAGTGCGGTCTGGCAGGCCACCTTGATCAGGTGGGTGGCGCGGGGGGTTGACTGGCCGCAGCGGCCCTTGGGATCGGCACCGGCCACATTGAAATAGCGGAGCGCCACATAATCCAGGCCATGGGCGGCATGGGTGTCGCGCAGCATCCATTCGGTCATGAGTTTCGAGGTGCCGTAAGGTGAAATCGGGGCGGGCGCCTCAGTTTCGAACACGGGCCGGGTGAGGGGATTGCCATAGACGGCCGCGGTTGAGGAGAAGATGAAGCGCGGGATGCCCGCCTTCACGGCACTGTCAAGAAGGGTTCGCGATTTCACCGTATTGTTGAGATAGTAGCCCAAGGGATCGCTGACGGAATCCGGCACAACGATTGAACCGGCAAAATGGACAACCGCATCAAACTTGTGTTCGGCCATCAGGCGGTTGAGAAAATCCGCATCGCCAATGTCGCCTTCAACCAGTTTTGCCTGGGGGGCGACGGACCAGCGGAAACCGGAGGAAAGATTGTCGAGTACCACGACATCCTCACCGGCATCAACGAGAGCCAACACCATGTGGCTGCCGATGTAGCCGGCGCCGCCCGTTACCAACACTGTCACGATCAAATATCCCTTTACTTGTCACGGCCTATGCTAGATTGAATTTTACGAAAACTGTACAGCAGCCGGTGCCCCTTTCAAAGTCTGGTTAAGAGCAGGTTAACATGCAGCGTCCGATCAAAAAGGCAATATTCCCCGTGGCCGGCCTGGGCACGCGCTTCCTGCCCGCCACCAAGGCGATGCCCAAGGAAATGCTCACGGTGGTTGACCGGCCGCTCATCCAGATCGCCGTTGACGAGGCCCGCGAAGCCGGCATCGAGCATTTCATCTTTGTCACGGGCCGCAACAAGAGTGTCATCGAGGACCATTTCGACAAGCAGTATGAACTGGAATCAACGCTGCGCAAGCGCGGCAAGTCAAGTGAGCTTGATATCCTCGAACAGGATCTGCCGGGTGCCGGGCAGACCAGCTTTACCCGCCAGCAGGAACCCCTGGGACTGGGCCATGCCATATGGTGCGCGCGAAGCATCGTGGGCGACGAACCCTTCGCGGTACTGCTGCCGGACATGGTGATGCATGCAAGGCCGGGATGCCTCAGCCAGATGATTGCCGCCTACAACGAGCGGGGCGGCGGCAATGTCATCGCGGTTGAAAAGGTGGAGCCTGACCAGGTGCATCGCTACGGCGTGGTGGGCGCCAAGGACTGGCGCGGCAACAGCTTTACCATCGACAGGATGGTGGAGAAGCCGAAGCCGAAAGATGCTCCCTCGAACCTGATCATTTCCGGGCGTTACATCCTGCAGCCGGAGGTCTTTGCAGAGATTTCCGCCCAGGCGCCGGGAGCGGGCGGTGAAATCCAGATCACCGATGCGATGATCCGCCTGATGGCGCGCCAGCCGTTTCACGGCCTGGCCTATGAAGGCACGTCCTATGATTGCGGCGACAAGCTGGGATTTCTCGCCGCCAATGTCGTCTATGGCCTGGAGCGCCATGACCTGGGCCCGGGATTTCGCCTGGAGCTGCAGAAAATCATTGCGGACCATGGCGGCCGCCTGACCTGGAAAGCCGAGTGAAGCCGCTAGCGGCGCAGGACAATTCCGGTCATGAGGCGCTGCTCATTATAACTGTCACCTGAGGCCTCCGCCTCGAACCATGTGCCGTCATAGCCGGCGGTCCACGCCAGATTGGGATTGAGCTGCCATTCGATTCCCAGGTTTGGCGAAAGCGTCGTATCGGTGCCGCCGGAATATCTTTCAAACTCCGCGCCGAAGCCTGCGAGCAAGATCAGGTTCTCGCGCAATTCATGGGCGGCATCAATGCGGCCCGACCAGGTTTTCGATCCCGAAGAGGTGGCCGAGGCGGATTCATTCAGGCCCGTTGCCAGTGTCAACACCACGGAGGTCAGATCGGTCGGCGCCCAGGTGAGATTGCCGTTGATGCCGATTGCCTCATTGGTATCCAGGGCGGAATCCTCGTAATCGCGCATGGCATAGACCAGCGCCAGTTCGCCCAGCCAAAATGGCCCTTGGTCAAGAGTTACACCGAGGCTTGCATTTATCCCTTGCGAGTCACGGCGCAGGCCATTGCGGTCGAATTTTTCATCATGGAAGCGCGGCGCATAGGCAAGCTCGACGAAAGGCTTGAGGGCCGGTGGATCCGTATAGGACAGCCGCAAGGCAAGGGAGGGCGTGGTGTTGTTGCGGTCGGAATTATCTTCGGTCCCGCCGCCGGACAGGTCCACGTCTTCAAAGATCTGCCGCTCGATGCCAAGTTTCGCGCGGCCCTCGAGCCCGCCAAAATCGTGAATGAGGGCGGCGTTCGCCGCCAGGGCATGGTCGGTGCGGTTGCCAATGGCGGTATCGGGCACCTCGCTGTCAGCCGAACTCTCCTGGCCCAGCACATAGCTGGCATCAAATTCGGCGCGCGTGGTGCGGCGGATGTCCAGCCGGAAGGCGCTGCTCACTTCGGCCTGCAATGAATTGTAGTCATCATTCTCCAGATAGGCCACGTAATCGCCAGTTGCCTGGCCGCGCCAGGAATGGCGGACCCAGTCGCTCTCGAAGCGCAGGGAGGGAGACACCGAGAGGCCGAGATCAGAGCGGGCATCGCTGGCGGAGCCCGCAACGTTGCTGGTGTAAACCGGTCCCACTTCCAGCTCGGGATAGACCGTCAGTCCGCCCAGCTTCATGCCTTGCGCGGCATAGGGATCGGTCAAGGGCTTGACAGTTTTGAGCGGCGCCTGCTCTTCTTCAGCGGCAATCGTGAGTGAAGGGATGGCCGCTGGGGCTTCCACCGGGCCGGCCAGTGCCTCACCCTCGTTGATCGACGGGCGGAGCAAGCCTGCGGTTTCGCCATGCGCGGTGGCAGCAAAGCCTGCCACAACGCATACAGACACCAGCCGCAGACCCAAAGCCACGTCGCCACACTCCTCAAACCCCGGAAAATAGCGGCGTTATGGTTAATGGCGGGTTGACGACGACTAGACTTCAGTGACCCGCAGCTTCATGCCTTCGACGGCGGTCACCCGGACCGCCTTGCCCCTGGCCAGGTCCGGCCCGAGCACATCCCAGCGGGTGCCTTCAATATCAAGTTTTCCCTCACCGTCGACAATGGGCTCATGGAGGACATAGGACTTTCCGACAAAGCTGTAGATGCGCTGGTTGAGATTGGGCTGGTCGCTGTTCTGCAGCTTGTTCCTCGAATACCAGGGCCGCGCGAGATAGACATAGAGCAGCGAGAACCCGGCAAAAACCAGCAACTCAAGCTGCCAGTTCAAATCAATGAAATAATCGGCAATGCCGACGGAGGCCGCCGCAAGGGCTAGCCACATGGCGAACACGCCCGGAGTCATCAGTTCAAACAACAGAAGCACGCCGGCGACAATCCACCAGAACCAAATGCCTGTCAGGGGAATCAGATCTTGCATGGCCTGGTGCTCCCTAGGATTTCTGGGTTACGCCGGGAACCGGCGAGGCGCCTTTGCGCTTTGGCGTCTCGGTCGAGCCGCCGCCAAAAGCCTCCCTGGCAATTTCGGCGATGCCGCCGATGGAACCCAGTATGGATGTTGCATCCAGCGGCATCATGAGGATCTTCTGGTTCGGCGACTGGGCGATGGCTTCCAGCGCCTTCACATAATTGTTGGCGACAAAATAATTGATGGCCTGGACATTGCCGTTGGCGATGGCGGTGCTGACCAGTTCGGTTGCCTTGGCTTCAGCCTCGGCAGAACGTTCGCGGGCTTCCGCATCCCGGAAGGCTGCTTCCCTTCGGCCCTCGGCCTGCAGGACAACTGCCTGCTTTTCGCCTTCGGCCTTGAGAATGGCGGCCTGGCGAAGGCCCTCTGCTTCGAGAATCGAGGCACGCTTTTCGCGTTCGGCCTTCATCTGGCGGCCCATGGAATCCACGAGATCGCGCGGCGGGTTGATGTCCTTGATTTCAATGCGGGTCATCTTCACGCCCCAGGGATTGGTGGCCTGGTCAACAACGCCGAGGAGCTTGTGGTTGATGTCGTCGCGTTGCGACAGCAGGCTGTCGAGTTCCATGGAGCCCATGACGGTGCGGATATTGGTCATCACCATGTTGATGATCGCGTTTTCAAGATCGACCACCTCGTAGGTTGCCTTGGGAGCATCCATGACCTGGTAGAAGGCCACACCGTCCACGGTCACCATGGCGTTGTCCTTGGTGATGACTTCCTGGGACGGAACCTGGATGACGCGCTCCATCATGTTCATCTTGGCGCCGATGCGGTCGATGAAGGGAACGATCAGACCCAAGCCGGGGCCGAGGGTGCGGACATAGCGACCGAATCTTTCAACCGTGTAGTTGTAGCCCTGCGGCACCATGCGGATGGCCCGCAGAAGGTAAAACACAACGACGGCAAGGATTACCAGAACAAACACGCCAGGACCTTCAAACATCGTCAGTCTCCTTCAGTTCAGCCAACCATCCCTAAGTAGGAATTCATTCTGTGATTTGCAAGGCTTCTGTTGCCTCAATAGGCGAAATCGCGAAAAACCCGTTCAATATTGCCCTTCCACGGGCCATGGTAGAGATCCAACAGGTTCTCAGCGGCGGTCCTGCCGGTTGCCACGGTTTCATCGAGCACGTCGAGGAACGAGGCCTCGGTCTTGCCCTTGCAGCCCTGACGGTCGCGCCGCTCCAGCCCGGCGCGGGATAGCTTCAGCATGTCCCTGGCCACATCCTTAACCGTCCGTTTACGGATCATTGCCTTCAATCCTTGGCGGGGCACCGCATCGCGCAGGGCCTGGCGCTCCGCCGCGCTCCAGTCCTTCACCAGATCCCAAGCCGCATCAAGGGAACTCTCTTCATAGAGCACGCCGGTCCACAGGGCCGGCAGGGCGCACAGCCTGCGCCACGGGCCGGAATCGGCGCCGCGCATTTCGAGATACTGCTTCAGGCGCACTTCCGGGAAGATGGTGGTGAGATGATCGGCCCAGTCCTTGGCCACGGGTTTTTCGCCGGGCAGCTGCGGCAGTTTTCCTTCGAGGAACTTGCGGAAGCTTTCGCCCGCCGTGTTGAGATATTTGCCGTCACGCATGACAAAATACATGGGCACGTCGAGGGCATAGTCCACATAGCGTTCAAAGCCCATGCCCGGCTCGAAGGCGAAGGGCAGCATGCCGGAGCGGGCCTTGTCGGTATCGGTCCAGACTTCTGATCTGAAAGAGAGGAAACCATTGGGCTTGCCTTCAAGAAAGGGCGAGTTGGCAAACAGTGCGGTGGCCACGGGTTGCAGGGCCAGCGAAACACGGAGCTTCTTCACCATGTCGGCTTCGGAGCCGAAATCCAGGTTGACCTGCACGGTGCAGGTCCGGAACATCATGTCGCGGCCATAGCGGCCAACCTTGCCCATGTAGGGCGCCATGATCTGGTAGCGGCCCTTGGGCATGATCGGGGTTTCGGCGCGCGTCCAGGTAGGCGAGGCGCCAAGGCCGAGAAATCCGATGCCCAGCGCATCGCCAATTTCCCTGACCTGGACCAAATGCTCATTCACTTCTTCGCAGGTATCGTGGACGGATTGGAGGGGAGCGCCGGAGAGC
>Ga0138256_10004498_pt1 | contig 14818 bp, 11 predicted proteins | sample KNB2016incub_MG_FD_105486 | JGI IMG/M metagenome (GOLD analysis project Ga0138256, IMG submission 105486) | Active sludge microbial communities from wastewater in Klosterneuburg, Austria - KNB2014incub_MG | ecosystem: Engineered > WWTP > Activated sludge > Unclassified | place: Austria... | reverse complement strand
TTTTCAAAGTCCTGGTCCAATTCAGTTAAGAAACCAAGGATCCACTCTGCCATTTGACGATCATCCCTAGCTATATTTTCATAAAATTCCTCTTCAGTGGAATTGGTTTTTACGATGTGCATAATGGAGTTGTTATTTAAATAATTACATTCAGGGAACCAGCATGTATCTGGCGATAATTTTCTGCATTATTTCCCCTCGATGCTCAGCATCAAATTTGGACAAAATCTTCTTCATATGGTACTTAAGGGTATTATTGGAGAAATACATTTTCTGGCAGATTTGATCATTATTCATTCCGCTGATCATGGCCATGACGATTTGATACTCCCGTTCGGTCAACGCCTCTGATGTTAATCCGTTTAATTTTTCCTGGGATAAAGATAATTGTTCGAGTTCCTGATTAAATTTATATAAGGCCATTTCGATTCCTGTCAACAAATCCGCTTCATTAAACGGTTTGACAATGTAACCATAAGGCATGGTCTTTTTTGCTCTGTCCAGGGTCTGCCGGTCGGATAAAGATGTAAGAAATATAAATGGAATTTTTTTCTTGGCCCGGATCAATTCAGCCACCCGGATACCATCACCCGTGCCTTTGATCATGATATCACACAGGACCAGATCAGGGGAATGAAAACTCAGATAGTCTATGGCTTTATCGCTGTTGCCGATGACGCCGGCTACTTCATATCCCAGGTTATGCAACATCTCCTGGATATCCATCGCAATGATTGCTTCGTCTTCAATGATCAGAATGTTGAAATTATTCATCAACCGGATTAATTAGAAAACCACTCAGCGATAACATGTATAAAACAAGACCGATACAATACTCTTCCGAAAATACTCAATAGCCGCAAGAAGCTGGTATATTCACTAAATTACTATTTTCTGACGGTATAAATATTGTTACAGTTGTTGCTCATGCCCACCAGCCAATCCAATTCGCCTGCTACAGCCGTTGCTGTTAAAGTGATGCAGGAAGAACCCGGACTGCATAGCATTAATGTCTTATCGACGACAGTATATGTACCAGTGGCGGTCACGGGTTTGGTGGTGACCAAGCCCCCATTGGCCCGGATTTCCTTGATTTTGGTTTGTAATGTGTAGCTTAAATCTGCGTTTAGTGTAATGACCAGGGAAAAACAATCCTGGCCGCCGGTAACGGTATTGCATAATTCATTGGTAGTGAGGTCAAAATCCCGTGAAACATTTTTACTGCTTTCTGGGCATTCGGATCGCAATTTAACCGACTTGTAGATCCCGGAATAATCAACCGGTTTATCTTCTTTATTACAAGAAACTACCAGGAAAAATCCTAAAAGACAATACACGAATGTTTTCATAATCAAAGTTTTTTTAAAAATTAATAAATCAAAAATATTTGATTATGAAGGCATAAAAACTACCCCGTGAGGTAATTCGGTACTAAGACGCTTTTTTATAATCATTTATTTTCAGGGTAACCGAGGTGCCCTGATCAGTTTCTATCTCCAACTTTGCATCCAATTGGGTTTTAAATGCCTGGATAAGACGATAACCGAAGGAGTTTCCCAACTGTCCTTTATGGTCTGTATGAATTCCGATTCCATTGTCTGACACCAGGAGTACTAAAGTGCCAGATTCTTCAACAAGGCTTACCTTTATTAAACCATGCCGTTCATCGGGAAAGGCATATTTCAGGGCATTGCTGATGAGTTCATTTACAATCAACCCCAGCGGGATCATGGTATCTACATCCAACTGCATCGGATCAATATTGGATTGGAGTTGAATCCGGCCTGGTGAGATATTATACGATTGAAATAAACTTTGAATCAGCACTTCAAAATATTTTTTTATTTCTATACCGGTCAGGTTTTGTTCCTGGTATAGATTTTGATGAATCAAGGCCATAGAGCGGACACGGTTTTGGCCTTCTTTGAGTATGGATAAGGTTTTTTCATCTTCAACCTGTCTGGCCTGAAGATTCAGCAGGGAGGAGACAAACTGTAAATTGTTTTTTACCCGATGATGAATTTCTTTTATCAGCGTTTCTTTTTCGGACAGTGTTTTTTGGATATAAACATTTTGAATCCTGGTCTTTCGTAATAAGCGGTAAATACTGACAAGCAGAATACTAAAAATCAACAATATGACGCCCAATCCATAGGTTTGCAGACGGGCTGTTTTAAGATTGGATTGGGCAAGGGCATTGTTGGTATTTAATAACTGGATGGCCCTTTCTTTTTGCTCAGTCTGGTATCCAAGTTCTAATTGATGGACTTGCCCCGTTATTTCCAGGTTGAGCAGGCTATCATTCAATGTAGCCCAATTTCGAAGATAATAGATTGCTTTGGGCAGATTACCTGTTTCCTGATAAGCCTCCTGGAGTGAATGATAAGTTTCGACCTGGTCTTTCAGGTTTAATTCATCCGGATACTTCTTTAGGATATCCTCCATCAGTTGAATTCCTTCTTTAGTTCTTTTTTGCTGAAGATAGAGTGTGGCGAGTAATAATTGACTGGATATAATTTGTTTCGGCACTTCTGACTCTTTTGCCGCATTAGAGGCCGCGGTCAGGTAAATCGCAGCTTCCTGAAACTTGTCTTGCTTCATCAGTATATTCCCAATATTGTAGCGATCAAAAGAAAGAGCATATGCATCCTCCTGCAAAATCCCGAGTTGTTCTGAACGTTTAAAATAAAACAATGCGCTATCCAACAATAACTGCTTTTCAAAAACCAATCCTATGTTGCTATATGCAGTAGCAATTTCAATGGTGTCCTTTTTGCCCAGAGCCAACGCCAGGGCTTTGTAATGATACGGCATAGCATCATTCAGCCGTTGTGTTTCAGAAAGAAGATAACCCATTTTACCATTAGCAATAATAATACCGAGGGTATCATTCAATTCATCATAATAACGGATGGCTTGTGTGACCGCGTCCATACTTTTGTCATACTGGTTTTGGTCTGAATATAAGTTTGCTTTCGCCATATATGCCGGTGCCAATCGTTTGATCAACTTTTTATTGAAACTCCATTCGATGTATTTATCCATATACAACTCACTGCTGTCGAATTGGTTTAAATTTTTATAGGCGATACCGTAATAATAAAGCAATACACTTGAGGTATATAAGCCTTTGCGGGTATGAATAAATGAATCAATTCCCTTTAACTCCTGCAGGCTTGCATGTGGATCATCCCTCATGGATGTCCACGCACGTGTCAACAAGGAATCGATTAAAACAGAATCTTTTCTGGAGATGGATGCAGGTGGCTGGGCTGCAATTCTAATCGATGACAGCAATACATATAATAATAACCAATGTCGAAATAGGGAAGTCAATTCTTAATTGAAAATAACGAACAAATATGGTCACAAATCTTAAATTTTCCTCAGTTCATGGACAGCTTGGTTTCGGATGCTTCTTTTTTATAGTTTCCAAACTTCAAATCACTATATAATACAAAGAGAGGAAGGAATTTAATTTAAATAAAAAAAGGCATAGATAAGTTGTACCTATGCCTGCTTTTAAATTGTCGAAGTGTAGTTATTTTTTAGTCACCTTGTAGGTATACAGAGGGCTATTAAGGATAAGTTGTACTTCATAATTTCCAGCTTCACTGATTGCAATATTTGCCCCATCATACTCCAGTGAAAGATTAGAGCCGTTGTCGCCAAAATTAATTGCCCAGGCATCATTAGCCCTGAATTTCATCTCGCCGGGGATTAGTGGTGCTGTTATAGTCCAGACCCCTGTAGCGGCATTGAATGTCATATCCTGATCGGAGTCCCAGCCACCCGCTGTTGAAGACCCAATCAATCCCCACTTAGTCAAAGCAAATGAATGAGTATTGTCAATGAGGTTGACTCTGAGCCGATAGTAACCTGCATCGGCTGCTTTAAGGTTGTCTCCATTAAGCTCTAACACCCCATCGGCGCCTTTATCACCATAATTGATATCCCATTTGGGCCCAACGGTGTATTTAAATTCAGTATTGGCGGGAAAATATAAAAAGCCTTCATATTTTTCGTCACTTTTTAAGGAATAAATGACGGTATTATTATCCGCAGGGTTCCATCCCTGGTGGCTACCGGGTACCTGGAGTTTTGGATAATTAAGGGAAGCTTTGTAAGGGGTGACTTTCAATGCCACCGGTTTAGAATACAAAATATTTGCTTTATTATTTACTTTGCCGCTCACCCTGATTTCAAGATCTGCAACTTTATCAGGATCTGAGCCTCTACCAAGGAGTAAATCATTTATACGTCCTACTGTCAGGCTTGCCATGGGCGATCGGTTAAGCGTCCCAAGAATCATAGGTTCACTGAAGTTGGTTCCTGCATATCCCATCTGGATTTCGTAAGTCACCTGCGCCGGAAATCCAAAACCAGCATCAGACCATGCAATGTTGGCGAACAGGTCTTTCGATTTGTCTTCAGTCAGGACATAACTCGCATTGGCAGTAGGACTGAAAATGACAGGGTTGGCCCCATACTGAAGATAGGGTCCGTCGATTTCTTTTTCACAACTGATAAAAAAAAGTAAACCCAGAATTAGAATTGATAATAAACGATTCATAATGATCAATTTCAGGTAATGAATAATAGAAATAATTAATATCCAGGATTTTGTTTAAGATTGGGATTAGCTCCTAAATCAGCGGAAGGGATCGGGTACACATCGTATTTTTTATCGGTGCTCCGACCTTCTGCCACCCCACCTTTCCAGGGCCATAAATAAGTGGATTGGCTGAACCTGCCAAATCGAATCAAATCAGTCCGACGGGTACATTCCCATACCAACTCCCGGGCCCTTTCATCCAAAATAAAATCAAGCGTGAGGTCACCGCTGGTAATGTTGCCACTCGTTCCTTTGAATGCCCTGGTTCTAAGGTTGTTTATATATTGAAGCGCCAGCTCTTTGGATGAACCGCCACCGCCACGTATGACCGCTTCAGCCAGCATCAAATAAGCATCCGCCAGACGGAATAAAGGAAAATCAGTATCGATAAAAACTTTATCCGAGCCAGGTTGTCCGGTTGAAGTGATATTCTTGAATTTTGTGATGGCATAACCATCCGTGAATTGAGAAATATCTGCAATTTCAAGATTTTGTCCTTCGGTATAAAACATCCCACGTGAATCAATACTTGCTTTTTCCAGTTGATACGAATAATTGGGTTTGTCTAAAAATAATTTAATGAAATAGGTTCCCGCTGAAGGGATGTTTATATCTGACCCGCCTTCTTCCAGGGAGGCATTGGCTCCGTTATCTCCATAGTTGAGGTCCCACGAGTCATTCGCCCTGAATTTAACCACACCGGCAGTCAAACTGATGGTAATAGACCAACTGTTGGTCACCGCATCATACTTCATATCGGTGTCACTGTCCCAGCCTTTTGGTGTAGCAGAACCTATTAGCCCCCAGGTCGTTTTGGTAATGGTATATTTTCTACCGGGAATATCCACACTCACCTTGTAAAAGCCCGCTTCTTCGACCTTTAAGTTTGAACCGTTTTGTTCTAAAGTACCGTTGTCTCCATCATCACCGAAATTCTCGTCCCAGTTGGGTCCTGTGGTAAATTTGAATTCTGCGGGTTCAGCGAAATAAATATAACCTTCAAATTTTCCATCATCATTGGGAGAACTAAAGGTGTTTGCCTTCGCTGGATCCCAACCCTGGTAACCTCCGGGAGCATATATTCTCTTTAAATTGGGGTTTGGACTTATTGGTCTCACGATCACATCGCCGCTTTGACCGGCAGTAAATTTTTTTACAATGGCGCTGGTGGTTCGTACACCTCCCCAACCTCCGTCAATTCCAAAATCATTGACATTCATGCTGCCCCCTACTGCAGCATGTACTACGAAAGTCATGCCACCCCATGTTTTGGAAAATGTGCCGTCAAAAACAATCGGAAATATCATTTCAGGAGATTTATTATTATCGGACCTGAACATATTTTCAAAATTAGGGGTCAACTGGTATGGCCCGGAAATCACTTTGTTACAGTAGGTGACACAGTCTGTATATTTATTGACGCCGATATATGTTTCAGCATTGAGATAAAGTTTGGCCAGTAACATCCACGCGGCAGCCTGGTCAGCGCGCCCATATTCATTGGATTTAGGGGCTTTAAGAGAGGATTCTACCTCTTTCAATTCCTTTTCAATAAAATTAAATAAGGATGTTTTATCGATTTGCTCAGGGAAAAAATTACCTACCTCATTCGCCTCCGTTACAAACGGAACATTTCTAAACAAATCCAGGGCATGGTAATAACTTAAAGCGCGTAAGAATCGAACTTCACTTCGATAGGTTGCCACCTCGCTGGCAACATTCGAGGGTATATTTCTTGAAGACAGTTTTTCTTCAGTAGTTTCTCTCAGAAATTCATTACATAAGGAAATCTGATAAAAAATGCGGCTATACATAGCGGCAATAAACTCGTTGTTGGCATCCCAATCCTGCTGGTGAAAATCAGCAATATTGCCGTCATTCCATCCAATGACCGCTTCGTCCGTCGGAAGTTCCTGGGCTTTCCAGTATTGCCTCAGATAAGTGGAGAAACCCTCGTCTATTCCGCTGATATCAGCTAACCCTGAGGGGCCTTGCTGGCCACTCAAAGCGAGTCCGGCATAAATCTTGGCGAGAACTTTTTTATAGGAAGCCGGGTCTTTGTAAACCTCAATAGAAGTGAATTCATCCCGATCCAGCGGTTCGGTATTCAAATCATCAAAACAGGCCTGCTGGGTGAAAGCCATCAGTGCAATTAAGACACCTGTTTTTAAATGGATATTTTTCATATTTATCGTATTAATAAGATGGATTAAAATGAAGCACTCACACCGAGTAAAAAGGTTCTGGTTCGTGGATAAATGTCGCCATCCACTCCGGGTGCAAACGTATTATAAACCTCAGGGTCAATCCCGGTATATTTGGTGATGAGAAATGGGTTTTGTACGGTTAGACTAAGCCGCAAGCGACTGGCCCAATTGATCTTTTTAAAATTGTATCCTGCAGTAAGGTGGTCCATACGCACGAAAGATGCATCCTGGACAAAATGATCGCTAAACAATTGCACGTTATTGATATTAAGATCCCAGATATCACGGGTAGTGTTGTAGAGGATGCCGGTACTTCCATATAATCCAGATGCAACCGCACGGTTCGCCTGGTTACTATTGTATACAAAATTACCATAGCTTCCCCTGACTCCGGTACTGACATCAAAATTGCCTATGGAGTATGAGGCACTCAGGCCAAGTGTCAGATCGGCAGCTGGTTTTTTATATCTGTAACGGTCAGCTGGCGTGACAAGACCATCTCCGTTGCGATCTACATATAGGCCTTCCACAAGTTTATTATTATGGTCGTATACTTGTTCATAAACCAGATAAGAATTAGCAGGGAAGCCGACGCTATGTACCTGGATGGTATTGCCGACGCCTCCAGGAATTCCACCGGTAAAAACTCCAACATAATTAGGATCATCTGTAGCGGTCAATCTTGTGATTTTATTGCGGTTTAGTGTAGCGTTAATACCAATTTCAAGTAATTGTTTTTCATCCCGGAGTGCAATTGTATTGATACCCAGTTCGACTCCCGTATTCGTCAAATCGCCTACGTTGGTCGTCAGGAAATTCGTCAGGTTGGTACCTGCCGGGACAGGAACAAAATTGAGCAAATCATTGGTGACCCTGTGATAAACATCCAGATTGGCGGATATGCGGTCTTTGAATAAACCAATATCCAAACCGGCGTTGTATGTCGTTGTTTCTTCCCATTTGATATTGGCATCATAACCCTGAGGCCTTAATGTGGATATAAATTCATTTCCAAATTGATATTTGGCATTATCGAAACTGGCCAGATACCGGGGAAGATAATTGTAATAGTCTGCGTCGCTGATGCCCTGCTGTCCAGTAATGCCGTATCCCAATCGAAGCTTCAGGCTGTTCAGATCACCGGTCCCATTGTTCAAAATTTTCCAGGCAAATGCACCTGCCGGGAAAAGACCCCAGCGATTTTCTTCAGAAAATCTGGAAGTGCCGTCCCTTCGTAAGGTGAACGTGAAGAGGTAGCGATCAGAAATATTCAGGTTGGCCCGGCCAAAAAGTGATAAGAGGTAATATTCTGCCGGATTGTAATTTTCAGGAGTCAGGATTTTGGTTTCGAGAAAATTGGTGGTTTTGAAATGGTCTTCCTTAAAAAAATGCTGCCAGGAATACCCTGCCACCAAATCCAGTGCATATTTACCAAAACGGGGACCATAATTCAGATAAAATTCAAGCAGTTTGTTTGTTTTGTCCTGGTCGTAAATAGCCCTGCTACCTTTATCACTCCAGGTCCATGATGCATTCTGTGCTACCAAATTCAACCCTTCGCCTCTGGAATCATCCATAGCCAGGTTTAGATTTGCCCTCAGATCATGTAAAAAAGGCAAACGGTAGTCCACCTGAAAATTAGTGATAAGTCTTTTGACATCAGCGGAGTTATCTCTGAGTTCCAACAATGCAAGAGGATTGGCAGGGGCCAAAGTATTCGGATTTCCGTCCGCGTTTTTAAAGGTATAATATCCGCCGTATACCCCATTGTCATAGACCGGAACCGTAGGATTAAATGCAGCTGCAGACCCTATGGCACCCCAGTCGGCAAACCGGTTATTAATCAGCATACCTTTTACGTCAACAATAAATTGAAGGGTATTTTCCAGAAATTTAGGAGTAAGCTTCAAAGCAGCTGTTTTGCGGTTAAATGCATCGGTCTTAAGTATACCTGTCCTGTCGGTATAGCCCAGGGACAAACGATATGGAAGCACCCCCGCAGTACCTGAAAAACTGATATTCTGGTCCAGAGTTTGACCTGTTTGAAATATTAAATCCTGCCAATCCGTATTCGCATCACCTAATAAACCTTGAGCAGGATGAGAGTCTGGATACCTGGCCCGGATATAAGTCCGGAACTCATCAGCATTCAGTGCGTTAATCTCATTGAGCCGATTACTAACCGCATAACTGCCACTATAATCAACAGCCAGTTTTTTGGAGGTTCTGGATTTTTTAGTGGTGATCAGAATTACACCATTGGATGCCCTTGAACCATATATTGCTGTAGCTGAAGCATCCTTAAGGACCGTGACCGACTCAATGTCGTTAGGATTCACGATGTTCAGTACGTTTCGGTCACCGGTTATTCCATCGTTGGAAACGGGTACTCCGTCAATGACGATTAGCGGATCATTGGAGGCGCTGAGGGATGAACCTCCCCGGATCCTGATCACTGCGCCACCGCCGGGTTCACTGCTGTTGTTTACCGTAAGGCCTGCAATTTTTCCGGTTAATAATTCCGAAGCGGAAGTGATAGCTCCTTTATTAAATTTTTCGCTGCTGACAACCTGCATGGAACCAGTTGCATCTTCCCGTTTTACGGTACCATATCCAATTACGACCACTTCCTGAATAAATTGGCCGGGCACCAGGTTGATCGTCAGATTGGTTTGGTTGCCAATGTCAATAGTCTGGTTGGTGAATCCAATGTACGAAATCAGCAGACGGCTTGCGCCGGCAGGGACTTCAATACTAAAAGTTCCATCAATATCGGTGATCACCCCAAGATTGGTGCCTTCCACCTGGACAGAAGCGCCGATTAGCGGTTCATTGGTTGAGTTGTCAATGACTATTCCTGAAATTTGTTTTTGAGCGGAGAGCGTAGTTATGCCAAAAAGCATCCCTAAAAGCAGGAGTCTTAAATTCATACAAAAAATGACTAATAGGTTACAAATAAAGTTGACTCAAATTTATTCCATTTTAGTAGTAATTTATCCAAACCAGCTAAAATAATTTTAATGCTGGCTGGTCGGGTAGTTCAAGTCAATTTCCTAAGTGAAAACGTTGAGAACCAATTAAATGTCGATACTAAACTACTGCCTTCTGGTTTTAATTCGCTAAAAAGTAAATTTTTGGCGGTGCCACTTGGCATTTTTATCTCTGGTTTCGGCGATATAAACCCCGTGGGCTAAAGGGGGAAAAGGGATAACATAATTGGGCCCATCAGCTTGTGGGACCGCGCTATAAACCCGACTTCCTTTAAGATCGTAAATATGAACAACGGTAATTTCTAAACCGGCTTTTTTGACTAAAAACCGGAGTTGTTGGCTTGGAGTATCCACCCTTATAGAAAACCCGGTAGTCGTATTGGCAGATACCAAAGGCACTGTGGAACGGTAATCAAAGGACATCCATTGAATCCCGCCGGAGTCTATCAGATTATGTTGGAAATCAAAAAAAGTAGCATGCTCCTGGTGAGAACCCTTCCCCCATTGAGTGAAACATCCCGAAGACACCCAGGCAGGTTCCCAATAAATAACGCCGGCACCCTGGTTCTTAAATACTTCTTTTGTCAGGTCAATCAACCATTTTTTTTGATTTGCCGGACTGGCTGGGGCATAATCCGGGTGTATTTCGGAGATGATATTATTTGCCTGGTCCTGACTTGCAGTGGTCCAGATATATCCGGTTTCAAATACCATGACTTCTTTGCCGTGTTTCGATTTCAGGGATTTGATGAGCGCGCCGGTCTCATGAATAGAAGAAGGTTTGTGCCAGGCCCAATAATAAGAGATGCCTATTACATCAAAATCCGTAACACCGGCCTGAATAAACTGATCGATCAGCCATCCTGTATCTTTTGGACCCGCGGCATGAATCCCTATCTTGATTTTTTTATTAGTCAATTTTTCGATATCCCGTACCGCCAGAATAGCAGAATTGAATAACGCGGCATTTCTGTTCCAATCCAGGGTAAATTTTTGGTTATCTGCCGCTGACAATAAAATACCCTTATTCGTTTCGTTGCCAATCTGAACCATTTCCGGTAATAATGAGCGTTGATTTAGCTCAAATAAAGTGGCATAGATGTACCGGTACAGTGAATCTTTTAATACCGGTAAATTTTGGACTACCGGCTCCCAGGCCAGGGGTACCAGTTGTTTGGATGGGTCTGCCCAATTATCCGATAGGTGGAAATCCAGCAAAACCTCCATATTGTTCTGATGGGCCCGATTTATGCTCCTGGCTACATCGTTAAAATCAGAATACAGCTTTCCGGAGTTTAGGTTTTTATACCAGGATGGATCTTTCCAAATTCGGAGGCGAACCAGATTGCCGCCATGATCAGCGAAAATCCGGTAAGGATCCTTTGGTACCAGCTGTTCTTTGTAAACAACCCCGCAATCCTCCATTTCATTGACGTATGAAAGATCATTGCCGAAATAAAACGGTTGTCCGTAGGCCGAACCCAGGATAAAAAAACAGTAGATGGTAATCCGGATAATTTTCATGAGATCTTATTTTAATGTATCACGGTCTTTCTAAATTAAAATAAATCGCCATCAGGAGCCTTATGATGCTGAAATCCAAAGTGGTTTAACTCATTGCAGTTCATGAATTTTCAATTACATATGCCGCCAACCCTGAGCTTCCAGTGGAAAAAATTTACCCCCGGAAGTTTGTAATAGAATCCCTTCTTCAGGGGGCCTGATTTCCCCAATGACATAAAATCCGGGAAGGTATCTGATGCGTTCAAATTCTTTTTCAGAAATTGTAAATAATAATTCATAGTCTTCTCCTCCATTAAATGCGCAGGTGAGAGGATTGAGATTAAATTGAATTGCAAGTTCAGTGGATAGAGGGTGGATTGGCACGAGCGCTTCTTCAATCAGCGCACCGCAACCCGATTGTTTACAGATATGCATAATTTCGGAACTCAACCCATCGCTGATGTCAATCATTGCATTTGGTTTGATATGCAACTTATGAAAGGTTTCGATGACATCCTTTTTAGCTTCAGGTTTGAGTTGCCGGCTGAGTAAATAACTGAATTGATCATTCAACTCCGGTTGGATGCCCGGCGTGCTTTGAAAAATTTGTTTTTCCCTTTCTAATAACTGGAGTCCAAGGTAAGCAGCACCCAGATCGCCGGTGATACAAATCAGGTCGCCTTCCCTTGCACCGTAACGGTATACTACCTCATGAGCAGCTGCCTGGCCTATCGCGGTCACGCTGATAAACAATCCTTTTGGTGAGGAGGTAGTATCTCCACCAACCAGGTCAACAGAATAATTTTTACAGGCCAGGTGAATACCCGAATAAATTTCATCCAAAGCTTCCACTGAAAACCGATTGGACAGTGCAATGCCTACTGTAATTTGTTTTGGAATGCCATTCATTGCATAGATATCAGACAGATTGACTACGACGCTTTTATATCCGAGGTGTTTGAGCGGGGTATACATCAGATCAAAATGTATGCCTTCCGCGAGGATATCTGTAGTGACCAGGGTCACCAGATCAGAACCCGCTATCACGGCCGCATCATCTCCTACACCTTTGAGGGATGCCGGGTGGTGAATTACAGTATTTCGGGTAAGGTGATCAATCAGGCCAAATTCTCCCAGCGTATTGACATCGGTTCTTTTTTCTTCCATGATTTAATTTTAAAAAACAGGGACTCCTATTTTAGTTTTCCTGTAATAATGGTTTCATTATTTGCCAGGTCGGGTCATCGGGTAACCCGGCCTCCAGTTTTATCCTTTTCATGTCGGGAGGTTGGTTAAATTCCAACTGCCAGGCATGGAGGTGGATATTGTGGTCCTGATTATAGATTTTAGCGCCATACTTCACATCCCCTTTGATCGGGGATCCAATAGCGGCTAACTGGGATCGGATCTGATGGTGACGGCCGGTAAACAACTGAATTTTCAACAAGTGATGCCCGTCGGCCTCACCCAACCACTCAAATTCGAGTTCTGCCTTTTTACCTTCTTTATGTCCGGCATCCACGACATAGGATTTGTTGCTTTTCTTATGGGCGAATAAATAATGATGCAACTGGCCCGCAGCGGGATCGGGCTTGACCATTACAATAGCCAGGTATACCCTGCTGATCTCCAGGTTTTGTAATTGCTCATTGAGCAGGGCTGCGGTCGATTTTTTCTTGGCAAACAGGACGAGGCCGCTACAGGGTTGATCAATGCGGTGAATAGGATACAACGCTGTTTTACAATAATGGGTGAGCTTTACTTCAAGGGTATTTTCTTTATCCTGCATGGATTGAATGGCCATTCCGGCAGGTTTGTTGTAGACAATCAGATGATGGTTGGATAGAATGATGCCATCCTTAATGGTAGTTAAATTCATTTTTTTTCAGTAAACTCGGCATCTTCGATTTCCTCTTTTTGAAAAGGACTTTCTTGAATATTGGGTCTTGGCGGTGCACCGGGCAGGGAATTGTCCCTCCAGATAAACCGGTAGACATAATAAACCACCATCGCAAGTATTAGTATCTTAAGCATATAAAGTTTTCTTAATGCAATTCACCCAGACCTGCAAATTTATTAGCTTTGCGGCGATCTTAGCGAATTAGTTGATTTTCTTTACAATATTATATGGATAGATTTCATAAGCAATCGAATATAGCCGGTTGGGTGGTGTTCGGACTTGCCTTCATCGTTTATTACCTGAGCGCGGAGCGTATGGGAAGTTTATGGGATTGCGGGGAGTTTATTCTGGGTGCTGCCAAACTGCAGGTAGTGCATCCGCCAGGAGCCCCCCTGTTTATCCTGATAGGCAGGTTATTTGCCTGGGTTGGTTCCTTATTGAGTTCAAATCCCTCAGCCCCTGCGTTTGCTGTTAATATTCTTTCCGGGGTATGCACTGCTTTTGCCGCTACGTTTACCTGCTGGTCTGCCATAATCTTCGCCAAATTGGCCTGGATGGGTCGGGATCAGGACCCCGATGACAATCAAGGCTGGGTATTGGCCGCTGCGGGTATGATTGCCGGACTGACCGGGGCCTATTGCACTTCAGTTTGGTTTAGTGCGGTAGAAGGGGAGGTTTATGCTATGTCCACCTTCTTTACAGCACTGACGATATGGACTGGATTAAAATGGTATTATTTACCCACCAGCGCCCAGAATGAAAAATGGCTGGTGTTGACCCTATTTGTCGCCGCTTTATCTGTGGGTGTGCATTTATTGAGTTTATTGACCTTTCCCGTACTGGGCTTGCTTTATTATTACAAAAGGTTTCAAAAGCATAGCCTTCGCGGCGCTGCCATTGCCCTGATTGGTTCCATAGTGGTCTTAGGGCTTTATCAAAAACTGGTTATAGTAGGATTGCCTGAGTTGTGGAGCATTTTCGATTATATGATGGTGAATGGATTGGGCATGCCGTTTCACTCTGGTTTGATCCCGTTTGTATTGGTTATCGGAGGTGGTATATATTATGGATTGTTTTATGCCCGAAAAAATGGAAATGCAATAATTCAGAATGTGGTAATCACCAGCTTATTGGTTATTCTGGGATTTTCAACAGTTGCTGTGGTGGTCATCCGCGCAAATGCAGATACACCGATCAATATGAATAGTCCGTCGGATGCGATGCGGTTAATCCCTTATCTCAACAGGGAACAATACGGCGACCGTCCTTTATTGAAAGGTCCGGCATACAATGCTTCGCCTATTGACTATAAAACAGAAGACCGATATGGCCGGGTAGGTGATCGGTATGAAGTAGTGGATAAAAAATTCACTCCGGTTTATAAATCTACGGATGAAAAATTCTTCCCAAGGATGGGACATTCAGACCGTGGTACTCTTTATCAATATTGGATGAACGGAAAAACCAAACCGGATCAATCAGACAATGTCAGTTTTTTTGTACGCTACCAGGTCATGTGGATGTACTGGAGGTATTTTATGTGGAATTTCGTCGGAAGACAAAATTTTGACCAGGGTTATTTCCCCTGGAATTTAAAAAGCGG
>Ga0138256_10004497_pt1 | contig 14821 bp, 12 predicted proteins | sample KNB2016incub_MG_FD_105486 | JGI IMG/M metagenome (GOLD analysis project Ga0138256, IMG submission 105486) | Active sludge microbial communities from wastewater in Klosterneuburg, Austria - KNB2014incub_MG | ecosystem: Engineered > WWTP > Activated sludge > Unclassified | place: Austria... | reverse complement strand
TCAGGAATGTAATAGCTTCACTATTATATAATATTTTATTATATTGCGATACAATTGGTTTAAGAGTATTTTTATCCAAAATAATACTTTTGCATGATGTTTCCAAATCGACTATGTTTTGATCTCGGTTTGTATTATTGGGAACAGAATTGTTAAAAATCATACATACATTTTCGTCTTCTTTTATTGATAAATAATATTTAGGAATATTATTATCATCTTTTTTATTCAATTCTGTTTGAAGATCTTCAAAAGATATAGGACTTTGTTTAGAAGATGTTAAATTGGCAATTAATAGATTAATTGGCATGTTTTCATAGGTGGTGCTAGTAGTCATTTAAATGTGTTAATAAAATTAAATATATTCTAATCTTTAAGTCTTATTATAATCAAATATCATATTTTTTAGAAATTATGTTTAATGTAATCCTAATTTTTTATATAATATAATTATAATTATAATACAATGTACATTGATAAAATTGATGAATTGGTCGATAAAATTATAGATGATTTCTACAATAGAATATTTTTAGACAAAAAGGCGATGAAAATGTTTGAAGAAATCAATTTTATAAAATATCAATTGGATATTAATAATTTATTAAATGGTTATTTTGAAACAATAGACAAAGAAGATATAATAAAAATTTTACAGGACGAAATAAATACGCAAAAAATGATAGACTTTATTAAAAAATATATTATGTATTATACATTTGCAACATTCGCTTTTTATTATAAAGGAAAACAAGATACATTTATTAATAATATAATAGAATTTTCAAAGAATCAACCAAAATTTAATTTCAAAATAGAGAACTTCTTTAATAGTGAAAGTAATGCTACGACTATTAGTATGTATATTCTTATAAAACACGTTTTAGAATTTATGAATGCAAGTACAGTTAAAATAAACCAAATGTCTAAAAATCCAAATTATAACGATGCGAAGGATTTTTTGGATAAACTTGGACCGGAATTGGTTGAAAGTTTAAAACTTAAAAATTTTAATGGTAAAATTGGCGAGCAAGCACATAATATTATTAAAACAATTATTATACTTGAATTATACATTAAGACTGATAAGAAAGATGTTTATAAATTCTTAGAAAAAGAAGAAACAACTGCAGGAGAGTTTATTTATATTGATATTGTTATGCCACGTGTGGAATTCATTGATTATCAAGCAATAGAATTATCCCTTTCTCAAAAAGACGTTGAGCGCGGTCTTGCCACCGAAATATACAATTTATTGGTTGAACATGAAGAAAGTGGTAGGATGAAAGATCTAACACATGACGAAAAAATACTTGCATTAATAGATTCTAAACTTTTAATTCCAATAACTGAAGACTTTTTATTATATCATAAGGAAACAGAAAAGTATGAGGGACAAGCATCAACTAAAAGTACTATAGTTAAAAGAAAAGAAGACACGAAAATCAAGTACATTATTAATAAAATAGATAATGCTACCGAATTATTTTCTAAAAATACAAAAGAGAAAAGCGATATTAAAAACGATACTGAAAAAATTTTTTATCCTCCATTAGCAGATAGAAGAGCTATCTTAGTAAACGCGATAGAGGATATTAAAATTATTACTAAACTGGAAAATCAAGGATTAAAAGCAATTGAAAATAATGAATATTATCACGATTTAATTAATTATAAACGGTATCCGTATATCAATTTTAAAGATTTTCAGAAAAATGGATTAAGTCTTTTGCCAGACAAAACAATTGATGCAATAAGATCTATTAATTTTGAAAAAGTGAACATACATAATAAGAATAAAAATATTCAATTTAGAGTGGGTAGTGAAGGATTGCCTGTAAATATAATTGGATTTATTATTGCTTCAAGGTCATCTGATATTAAATGTTTCAAATTAAAAGATTTTATTGATGTAAGAAAAGTTGGTATTACAGAATCAGACAAAAATGTGAAAAAAATCGAAAATGGTTATACTACAACATTAAAGATTTTAGATAAAACATTGTTATCGAAAAAGAATAAAAAACGCCCACCTATATACTGGATGTTGGATTTAGATAAAGATAAAATTAAAATGGAAAATTATGACGTTAGTGGGAAAATGGACGTTAACGAACAAAGTAAGATAGTTATAACATCATTATATGATCAAATCATTACAATTTTAAACGACAAAATAATAAAATACATTAAAAATGATAGCATAACATTACAAAAATTTTATAAAATTATTAACCAAATAAATAATAAAATTTTAACAATATCAGATGATGAATCATATAATGATTTAAGAAAAATTATTTTTGATCAAAAAACAATAAGATTAGAGGACCAATATGACATAAAAGAAGACGAGTTTCCTGGTTTATTTGGAAAAGTTATAGAATTACCGAGTGTTAAGCCAAAAGAATCCAAACAATTCCATGTTATTAAACTTGAAAAAACCATAGAATATAAAGGAATAGAAATTGAAGAAATGGAAGCAGAAAAATATGGAGCTATTTGTCAGCATAATATTACATGGGATAATATGATGGCGATTCGGAAAAAGAATCCCAACAGATTCAGTGAAATGTTATTTGAATTTTATCAACAATATGTCGAAAAGAACTATGAAAATGATTATATTTGTAAGAGCTGTGGTACACAGATTAATCTAAAAGATTATGTTGTCGATGGATCTTATGACGGTGATGGTAGATTTGTTAGTTTTAGTATTCCAATGGAAATTCCACTTGAAGATATTCCGGAATATGAAAAATATAAAAAGAGTATTGAAAATTTAGGAAAATATGTTGATAGAATTGCAAATATTGGTAATATTAACACACTTCATGGAACTTCTGCAACAATTAAAGGTAGAATTAAACGTGTTGTTAAAGATGCTATTGACTTAATTCTTATTCATAATACTAATCTTAAACCAATATATAATGAAAGAAGAGAGACATTGGTCAAATATGGAATCAATAAAAATTTATCAAATTTCTTTATTTTTGAATTAGACAATAATATCTTCGTGTATTCAACAAAAGATAAAGATAAATTTAAGCCGATTAAAAGGAATAATATTGTGACTTATCTATTGTTCCTTATTATTATCGAATTAAGTGATACACAAATATATTATATGACTGGTGACAAAATATGTAATTATTTTGTGTTTGAAAAATATGGTATTGCCTGGTTTAATGATATCAAAATAAGGAAAAATAATGGCGATGATCTAGTTCCCATACTCAATTACAAAGTTTTATGTTATATTATTTTCTATATGTCGTGTTTATTAACAAAGAATAATATGTGGCATTACGAATCAACAGACAAAAAGAAGAAGTTTGATCCTAACATTCAGAAGACAATTATCCATACATTGATTGATTTCATTAATAGTGTTCTTGAGATTTACGGCCAAAAGAAAAAGAACTTTATATATGATATCGTAGCCAATAAATTTTTCCATAAATTAAATTCCACATTTATGAATGATGATATTTTAAAGAAATTAAAATCATATGAAGATAAGAAACGGGCTATAGTTGAAAAGAAAACTAAAAAAACAAGTGAAGACGATCAATCAATCATTGTTGCTGGAGAATATACTCGCGGTGATTATTCAGAAATACCAGAATGGATGACTATTAAAATTGCTAAAAGTTTTATTCCAAGGAGAATCGACGAATTTGAACATTATCATGATCTTTCAGATCTTACCAACGATACTAATGGTAAATTCCATAAATTTATTATTGATGGAAAGAATTTAAAATGCGAATTATGTAGTAAAATCTTATTAGAATTGAAAGATACAAACAAAGATGATATCAAAGAAAAATATATTGAACAACAACAAATAAATCTTGCAAAAAAATATTGTCTATCTGGTGAATTACACAATTTCATTTATGAACATGAAAGTAAATGTAATATTTGTACCAAATGTCATTTCAAAGAATTACAAAATATTAGTACGAAAGATCTTAATGAATTAAGTAAATTAATCAATAATATGAAAAATGAGCAAAATAATGTTTTAGAAAAAGAAAGACGAATATATCAATCCAAAGAAGAAAAACGATTGGATAAAAATAAAAAAATTATCAACGAAATGAAGTCTGCATATGGTGAATCTAAACGTCATAAAGAGGATTTTTATAAATTTATTGATAATTTCATCAAAAAAATTGAATCGATTATTGGTAAAGATATTAATTTGAATGCATCCGACATCTTTTTAAGACATGATTCTTATATTATCGATCATGATCATAACGGTAATATGCTTGATAAACCGTTTACAATTATTGACGATGGAAATAAAATGTCATATAAATCAAATCATCCATTCTTTAAACGTGATGTCGTATCATATGTCAATTACAAATTACAAATCGAAGTCTTTTATAATGCCGAAACTAAATTATTATTAGGATACAAAGAAAAGAATAAAGAAACACAATATGCTAAAACAAGAAATATCTATTTGAAAACCAATTATTCAATTCTTAATATATTGAAAATGTTTGGCTATAATTCTAAATTCATTCATCTTAAATCAGAAATTGATAAAAATATGGAGATTTATAAGGATAAAAATATGTCATTAACACAATATGTTTCAGATTTATCACGCAGTCGTATTAATATCCTTAAGAAAATTATTAGTGATATCCAAAGATATGTTCACCGTGTCGGATATAATTTTGATATTAAAGAAGGTATTAAGACAATTGGTGATGAAACTGATCCAGATGCATTTTTATTAAAATATAAAAACAAACTTACTGGTATTGTTACTAATGATAAAGAGAAGAAGATTAAGTTCATGAAGAATTGGAAAGTAGTTAAGACTGATCTAACACATGAAAAATTAGGTAATAAACCGATTAATATCAATCCTGATGATAAATATGTTTTATTCGAAAATGTAAGTGATTATGATTACAGTGGGAATATTATTCTTTTCTACATTATTCAGGAATTAGGCAAGTTAATTGATATGAATACTGATAAATTCGTTAAAACATCATTAACTTATCTTCTTTTAGATATTATTGTTAGATTGCACAATGAGTATAATGAAGAAAAACATTATACCAATAAAGAAATCAAACGATTCATTTATTCAATTGATATCGCTGATCCATATCAACATATTCATGAAGAAATGGAAGAATTACATGAGGAATTAGCCGAAGGCAAGGATCTTGAGGCAGAATTGGAGGGCAAAACGGAAGAAGCTGAGCAAAAGTACGATGATATGGAAGAAAATGATGCGATTGACGTTGATCAAGATGGGATGGATTATGAGGTTGACTATGCAGATGGTGTAAATATGAATTAAACGACTAATATACTTTATTATATAAAATATATTGGATAAATTAAATAGTTTTGCGGAGTTTTATCCAATCATATTCCCACGTCGTTTCTAACATATATCCTTGATTCATGATATATACTTCTTTTTTCATTTTTTGTTTGTATACTGTATTACTTTTTTGTCAGTGTTAATATTAAGTAGTCTAATAGGAGTCATCGTATGAATGTTTAAAATAGTACGATGGGTTGAATAGATTGAATAATATTATAGTTTGGATAAGTGTTGAATAAATTGATTTGTTTTATGATGTTAAATGATATTTGGTTATGATAAAAGTGAACCAGTTTAAAAGATTCATAACAATATAAGAGACATTGAATTTATAAAAAATAATTTGAAAAAAAAATTTAGAAAAGTTTACACAAACTTTGTGTTGGAAAAATTATTTTATTAGAACAATGATCGGAAAAATTTTTTGAGGGACTTTAATAGCTATTAAAAAGTAACAAGGTGAATAAAACAAATGTTAGGTGAAATGATATTTTTAAGATTTGAAAACGTTGTTCTGTAAAATTTGTTGATTCAAATGACACGAGCTAACCAATTCATTAAAATGTCACGACGCGCCCAAATTATTTTTAGCCTGGTAAGTTGGTAATTACCATGTACCATGCTTAAAACATATAAAAAGAAATTATATACACTAATTATATAGATGTCAATGAAACATATATGCGAAAAATGCAATTATGAGACTAATGACAAAAGTAATTTCAATAAACATTTGAAATCGGTAGCTCATATACAAGTTAACTCTAAAGTTAACAATAAATTAACAGAAAACGTTAACTTTAAAGTACCAGGCAAATTTCAATGTCCTAAATGTAATAAAATATTTACATCGGCTCCTGGCTTATCAAGGCATAAGAATAAATTTTGTAAGATTGATATAATAAAAGAACAGCTTAGAGACGAATTAAAGAAAGAATTTGAAATAGAAATGATGAGACAGCAATTAGAACACAAGGATGAAATTATTAAAACTATAAAAGAAGATAATCAAGAATTAAAACAATACATCAAAACAACTAAACCAACGACATATAATATCTCCATTAAAAAGATGATCCAACAATCTTATCCAGATGCCCCTTATTTAGAAAAACTAGATGATTATTCCATTCTTCACGATGATAATACTGATTTAATGCAAGATTTAATTTATTATAGTCGAAAAAACAGAGTTAATAAATACATTGGTGATATTATTATTAAATTTTATAAAAAAAATGACCCAAAGGATCAATCATTGTGGAGTACTGATTCATCAAGACTTAAATATATAATCAAGGAATTGATTACAACTAATAATTCTTATTGGAGTGAAGATGATAAAGGTTTGAAGATTAATAAGTATATTATTGATCCTTTGCTCAAATACATACATGACTATATTAGGGTAAAAATAGATGATATGGATGATGAAATACGAAATTCAAAAGCTTATGAGTGTATTGAAATCAATAAAAAACAATCATCATTATCTGCTATTCAAATACAAATACAAAATGGTATATTAAAAGAATCCATTATCAAATATATTGCACCATTTTTCCGTTTTAATAATGAAACTAATAATCTTATAACAAATGACTAATTTATTAAAATCTGGTTGTGAACATGAAAAAATAAAATAGCAGTACATGATAAAGAAAGACAACTTGTTAAGATATGTAATACTATCATAATATTAATATTAAATATAATTTCAATTTTTAATAAATTGATATATAATTTTATTCTTGTACATAATATATAAAGAATAACTATGTTGAACAGTTCTAACATAATTTTAATAACAATAATTTCATTGTTGATTTTATTTTTCGCATTTGGAAGTAATAAAACTAATCACTTTACTCCAACATATCCTAATATAACCGCTAAGCCGTTACCAATATATAATAAAGCATCCGTTACATCTGTTGATACAGAATTACTAGATGATGTTGTTAGCTGGGGTAGTAATAATTCAAGTAATGGCGGGAAAAACATAATAAAAGAAGTTATTAAGCCAAATCTTTTAAATATCCAATTTCATAATGACTATAGAGACGTTATTGTCGCCATTAATGATTTAGTTGTTTCCGCGCGACAAAGGTTCAATCTTGCAAATATTCCATTAAAATATAGCACTCCAAATGCAGATGAGGTAAAACTACTTGTTAATGATTTCATAACCGTTCTTAATTCGGATTTAGTGGGAGATGTTCCAGTTCTTCGTAATGCAAACAGTGGTTGGGATGAACCATCAGCTGAACCTCAATTCCCTGGTGGAAGTGGTTGGGATAAGCTTCAAAAATCATTGGGATTACCTTCAAGTTTATATTACGATCCGGCCAAAAAAGCCCCTGTTCGCATCATTGCAGTTGAAAAAGTTCAAAAGTATGAGACAGAAGATGAAATTAAGTATGCTATCCGTATGGTTATTCAGAAAGCCAATACTGATGATCAAATGGTCTTATTAGGTTCCTTTGTTCAAGACAAGAGACCGTTACACGATGAAAATAATTTCTTCGTCACTCAGAATATTGATATGAAGGTTGTTATTGAAGATATTTACGTTATTGGTTACCTTAGCAATGATGGACCAATTTCCAAACAACAATACGATCTTGATAAGACTAAATACTATTTCTATGATAAATTGGAAGTTAATAATCTTACAGATCCTAAATATATTCAAAAGGTTTTAATGCAAAAATACAACGAAAGAACCACTGAAATGGATCATCGTAATGCTATGCTTGATGAGGAAGGACAAGATTATCATCGTACTTTACCCACTGAATATGATTATTCAAATATTGTTGGAACCAGAACTATTTTTGATGACATGAATGAAAAGAAAGTCTTTTACTAAAGACTTTACTTTTTATACATAGGTTTTTAAAAATTGTTAAATTTAAAAACACATGAATGAGAAAAAGGTATTTTACTAAAAATTTGATAAATAAATATACTGAATAATATTACTAACTATTATTCAATAAATTCCATAGAATGACAACAGTTCCCAAACAAGAATTCTCCTATCTTCAACGAACACCAAAACTTGAAGGATTGGTTTGTTTGGGTTGCGGTAGCGATCTTCATGAATGGGTTGATGGTGTAATTGGAATTCTTGAAAAAGAAGAAATTGCCACAAAAAATGATTTTAAACAACCTTATTCTTTAGAAACATCTGGTGGAAGAATTGATCTTGTCTTTGAATTTGCTATCGATAATCAGATTAATATTGAAAGACTTGCGATTTGGAGAATTAGATTTGGTGATTGTTCTTGGATTTCAGATTATGTTGTTAATTATGCTTGTCATCATGAAATAAATTAATCATGTATTGTTTAATTTATTAATATATTGTATAATGAACCAATATAAATATATCATATTTAAAGATATATGTTCGTCAACATGGTATTTTGGTACAACGCAATATAATAAAGAAATTTCTCAGAAAATAGAGGATGCAATGAATGGTATAGTCGATAATCTCAATTCATACAATACTGACAAAAACATATTTGATTTATTATATTATTGTAATCATAAAACAGTTGTTCATATCATTAATTTGAAAAAGAAAACAGTATTAGATATGTCTACAATGAAAAAATATATATTAAATAAATAAATGGTGTATTTTGTATGTACATTGTATAAACAAATTACTGGGACTTTTTCTCCTTCTCTTTCCCCTTGTCATCTTTGGAGTCAAGAACGTTGGCAGACGACACAGAGGTACCCCAACCACTGTAAGACGGAACAGGAGAGGGAGGGATGCACGGAGGAGAAGGGACAGGCGGAACAGATTGGTCATCCGCCTTTTTGGTCTCGACAGGAGCAATGGTGATGTTGAACTTACGACAACCAGGACATTGGATACACTCATTCTGGCACATGTAAATGTTAGGCCTCTGGCAGTGGGGGCACTTGACGATCTCGTAGCCAACCTTATCAACCTTATCAACCTTTTCAACCTTCTCGACCTTCTCGACCTTGCTAGTGTCGTTGCTGGGAACAATGTCAGGAGACGTCTCGTGAAGACGGTAGAGATTCTGGACAATCGTGATGAGCCGCTCATAGAGCACAAGAGAATCTTGGGGGGCCAATTGAATTGGATGCATCGGACCGATTTGAGAGATGTGGTTCTGGTGGGCTTCATAGTACTCCTCCCGGACGGTCTTCTTCTGACGCTTCCAGAAGAAGAAGGCGGCGCCGCCACCAACAAGGAGAAGGGCGAAGAAGGCAAGGAGACCAAAGAAGCCGAAGGCAACAAGGGCCACAACGGAGTCAGACATGGTAAAAATCAGACAAGTTTTGAACAGAAGAAACTAATAAAGAGGAAAATAATGGAACTATTAAGAACTTCAAATTTCAATTTTTTCTGGTTTTTAAGTAAAATCGTTATATTTTATATCTCCATATAAAATATAAATGCTCTTTACGAGTACCATATATAACACCATATTATTATACATATTATTTGTAGCTATTCTCCTCATAGCTAAACCCGATATTATGTACTGTCATAAGACAAATAGATTCAAATCTTTTGGATTCAATGAAGGACAAACATTTTTATCATTTCCAGTAGTTTCATTAACTTCTGTCGTGATATTTTATATGCTCTTTTTAACAGGAGAAATAGTAAATGGTTATTTGGAAGCTAATTAGATTTATAATAAAGGATTAAATGGATCTTGTACTTTATAATAAAATATTCTTTCATTTAATGTCTTATTAACACCTCTATTCATAATAACCATTGAACCATAATTATCTGTTAATTGTAAAAATACTTGTCTAAATGTATCAAAATTTGGAAACATACCAGCATAATGATCAAATAATCTCTTTTGATTAGAGAAAAAGTCCTCTGATAACATAAAAACATAATCAAAATTACATCTTAATTCAGGTTTAATTCCTAAGGGGAATTGCATCGTTAAAATAAATGTTGTATAATAATGTTTGGCATTATAAAATAATTCTAAAAGCGGATAGTCATTCATCCATGTTCCTTTTGAATTTAAACAATCGTCTAATACAACACAACCACTACATTGTTCATTCATATAATTGACAAATTTCGGTTCAGAAGTAGAATTTGGTATTCCATGTAATTTATAATAATTTATTCTGGCTTCATCAATTCGTATTTCTTGATATGTAAGATATTCTTTTAAAGCATTACTATCATATTCATATAAGATCTTAGTTTGTGGAAAGGCACTCTTGTATAATGAATTCATTTTTTCCGTTTTAGACATAATTAAAGTATTATCAAAAAACTGAGTACTTTTCTTCATCTTACTAATAATATCTCTTACTAACCATGATTTTCCGGATCCTCTCTTTGCAATCATACATATTGATGGATGTTGACATATATCATTAATATTAAGAGTGTTAATTTGTAATGTTCCATTATTACAACTTATTTGTTTAATATTAGATGTTTGTATAGATGCAAGATAATTAATATTATTTATTATCTGATCCATTACATTAGACTTTTGTTTAGGAGAATTGTCAGTAATATATTCAACAATATTATTGTCAGAATCACTTTCACTAGAATTTAGTAATTGGGTCGCCTCGTCATCTACAAAAGGAATATATTTGTTCAGTGCCTCTTCACATTCAAATGGAATCATTTTCCATGTAAAAAGAATGTTAATTGCATCTTTAGAAGTATTATACATATAACCATTACTAACCTTCTTATATTTTTGTACTAATTTAATTTGTTTGTCATTAACTAACAAATAATAATTTTCGGTAAAACAACTATTAGCCTTAATATCATTTTCTGATACAGATTCCAATAGTTTATAATGGTATTTTGTACCAATATTTTCTTTAATAGTATCTATAAAATCAGCCTCATAATCAAGAATATTAATAATTTTTTCATTTGATTTATCATCAATTTGATAAATACAGTATTTCATTTATATTATAAGAGACCCGTAATAAAATTCTTATATTATTCGCATAAAAAATGATTTATTAATGATATACTAATATATCCTTTATATTACAATCATTAAAATGTCTATTATTATCCAAAAAACGAATTCTGAAACATTAGACCATAATCAAGTCAATAATAATAATCTAAATAAAGATCCTGATGATTTTGATGCACAAAACAAAGATTATTCAACAGAACTAAAGAAAACACATTTATCTAGTTATTCGGATCTTATTCATTATCCTATTAAATTTACTTATGAAATTACACCTACCGAAGTTCGATATCTCAAACAAGCTTGTCAGATTGGTATTATTACGGGTAACTGGCCTTCAATTTATGAAGAAGAAATGAATGAAATATTAGAAAGACTTAAAAAAAATTGGATTGAAGGCCAATTTTTTATTAGATTTGATTCTGGTAGTCCAAAAGATGGAACCGTTGAATTTCCAATTACCAATCCAGAAAGTCTTATTATGGCACTAATAACATCAAAAAGAGCATTAAGTGCATTAGATTTTGGATATAATAAAATATATTTTATGGATTTTGATCCCGATTTTGATAGTACTAAAGAAGTTAGAGTTTTTATTAAAAATAAAAAAGTAACATGCATTTCGCAATATAATTGGTATAAACCTGGTTATTTTAACAAATTTGGCGAAGAAACCTTGCAAAAAATTGCACAAAATATCATTAATGAAATTGAAAATAATTTGATTCCATTAATTTGTGATAAAATAAATACTAATAGTTTTACAATTGATTATTTAGTGAAAGAAGACCTAACATTAAAAATTATCGAACTGAATTCATTTGGCTATTGGTTAGCATCGGGTTCATGCTTATTTAATTGGAATACCGATCGTGATATTTTATATGATAAACAAAATCAGAAAAATGTTTATTTTAGAATTTTAGTGTAAATTAAAAGTTATGGATTGACAATTAGAAGTACCAATAGGCGGTTGACCAAACTGCTCTAATAAATACCAAATAAAACAGCCATGTGAAATGATACCAATATTATTAGATTCCAATTGTTTAATATATTCAACTGCTTCTCTAGCTCTTTTTCGAACTTCATCAGATGATTCTGATTTTACTTCTTCTAAATCTAAAAAATTTAATGGTCTACCATCTAATTGTTCACGAACTAATTCCGAAATTGTTAACTGTTTACATTTAATATTAGAATTAACATAAGTTTCGAATGCTCTTTTTAACGGTGAGAGAACAAGAAGATCAAAACTATGATTTAGTTGTTTTGCTTGTTCAACACCGTAATTTGTTAACCGGCAATTTCTTATTTCTTCCTCTGTTTTATATTCACCTGCATTAAATTTTGATTGAGCATGTCGAATAATCGTAATAGTCTTCATTATATGATATTGGATTAATTAGTTTTATATTATTTAGAAAAGTTGATTTATTTTTATTATACAATTCAATTTTATTATTATGAAATAAAATGGATAAGATTCCGCTGATTCAAAAATGGCTTCAATATAAATATCATAATCAACTCGTTTATTGCGTCATTTATGGTTCTTTGGTCTATGGTACTTCTCATCATGATTCTGATATTGATCTTATCATTGTTTTAAAAGATGATTATCCAAACATTCCAAATGATACAGTCAGTTTACATGAAGAACATATTGGTCATATAGATATAACATATTATAGTATCACATTATTCAATCTAGATCTTAAAAACAGCGAAGTCAAAGCAGTGGAATCTATTTTTATACCAGAACAATTTATCATTATAGGTAATCAAAAATATTTCCAGCAACATTTTGTTTGTACTCCTCAATCAATTAGACACACTTTTGGCAAGGTCTGTCGTAATGCATGGAATAAAGGAGTCAAAAAATTAACAAGAGAAACAGAACATCACGAGCATAATAGAGGTAAAAAATCACTTTATCATTCAATTAGATTATTTCATTTTGCCTTACAATTATATGAAAATAAAAGAATAGATTTTAATACATCAGAAATGAAAGAAATTAACAATTTTTATTTCAATATTAAGGATAAAAAAACAAGTGAATTAGTTCAGGATAATAAATTAATTGATTCTTTGACACAACTGTATAATCAGTGGGATCATAAATTTAAACAGATTCCAAAAATTTAAAGATATAATGTATCAATATATTGTTTAATATTTGTTCTTAATTCATTTATATTTTTAATATTTAAATAATCAATGACTTTACTTTTTTTTTTAAGTAATTCATCATATATTTCTTTTTCTGAATTATTTCTCAAGTCATTATTAATTTTAATGATTTGACAACCTAAATTATTTGGTTTCAGTTTGATGTGTTGAGAATTTTGTGGAATAAATTGAAAAACTAAATTATATCGCATTTTACAAAAATCTTTCTTTTGGTCAAAATATATTTTAATTAAGTCATTCTCATACTTTTTATATTTATATTGGACTAATAGAAGTTCTTTTAGATTGTTCCCTGTTGCGAAAAGATCAGGTGATCTATTTTGTATTACATATGGTAAACTATGAAATAATTTGAATAAATCTTCATTAAATGGGTTTCTTGATTTTGAACTCCTATTTAGGTTGTTATCGATTATAAATGTGAATAATGATACATAATTATTAGTATAATATTGATTAATATCACAACCAGCCCATATCATTAATATACACATTGGTATTATTTCTTTATCATCAATATCTACATTTTCAATAAATGATACAATAGTTGTTCGACCCTTATGATTTCTGTTTTTAGCAGAGGCTTTATAATCTAATAATAGTTTACACATTTCATATGATCTACAACACATTAATGGTGTATTACCATCATTATCTTGAATATTCGGATCGGCGCCATGATCTAATAAGAATTTACAGATTTCACAGTGATTATATTGACAAACTTGAAATAAACAAGTTTCACCTGTTTCATTACTTTTTATATTTATATTTCCACCATATTGTATAAATAATCCTATTAATTCAAATAATTTTGGAATTTCTATTTTAATATCAATATCATCTGACATTGCACAAAATAACCAGTCAAATAATACTGGACAATCACCGTCGCTCATTTGGTTTGGATCAGCACCTAAATTTAGTAAATAAGTAAGAATATCTATATCATATGTACATTGTAATGTTCTCTCATGAATATTAGCACCACTATTTATTAAAAAATTAACCAATTCCAGATTATTGGAATGTAATGCGTGAATCAAAGGAGACCATCCATATGGACCTTTACAATTAATATTAACGTCTTTATCCAATAGATAATTAATAATTTGTTGATATAATTGTGGATTTTTATTATATTTTTCAATACAAACAGTTAAACAGTATTCTTCATTATTATCTTCTTTTTCCATTATTTCATCTAATAAATTTCTAAAATTATATTCTTTTGACATTTCCATTTTAGTTAATATCTAATATATTA
>Ga0138256_10004496_pt1 | contig 14824 bp, 10 predicted proteins | sample KNB2016incub_MG_FD_105486 | JGI IMG/M metagenome (GOLD analysis project Ga0138256, IMG submission 105486) | Active sludge microbial communities from wastewater in Klosterneuburg, Austria - KNB2014incub_MG | ecosystem: Engineered > WWTP > Activated sludge > Unclassified | place: Austria... | reverse complement strand
GCCAGACTGTTACACTTACTTCAACTGTTTCAAACGGATATTTGTGGTCGACCGGTGCAACCACACGTTCAATTGTAGTAAACACTTCAGGAGTTTATACTGTAAGATCATACCGTGCAGGATTTTGTTTTGCAACATCATTGCCTATAACTGTAGGTGTGATCTCAGCTCGTTTAAGTAATCATGAAACAGAAAGCGAAACCGAAACAGCAGAGGTGAAGCTCTATCCGAATCCCGCACGTAGTTTCATCAATATCGAATACACTTCACAATTTTCTGAAACCAAAAACATACCTATAGTTATTTCAGATTTGTCTGGCAGAGAAAGAATTTCCATGACAACAGATCTTGATCCCGGTTTCAACAAAATTTCGGTTGAATTGGAACAGTTGAGTGCAGGGATTTATTTTTGTTTGGTGGGGAGTGGGGGTGAGAGAAGGGTGTTTAAGTTTGTGGTGGAATAGTAGAGGAAAATGTCAGAATTAGGATTTGTAGGATATTTGGATTAAAGGATTTTATTGGTGCCAGGTTTATTCAAGTTCTAGTCGAAAAATTCTGGTTTTGTATTTACTTTGTTACTAGAATCTTTTTTCTTGTTTATATATTCCAGGTTTTCAGGATGATTTACATTGTAAACTCTTTTGAATTCAAGGCTTTTTGCTCCGAAATTTATCAGTAGGCCAATGGGTAGATTGTATGCCTGGCAATAATTCATTGCTTGTGCAAGATGAACATCTTCAAGTTTTATAACTGCTTTAATTTCTACCATTATACCATCTTCAACAAAAAAATCTACTCGTCTTGTTCCTAAAATTCTGCCGTCATAGAAAATTTGCATTTCCATTTCTCTTTTGTAGCGAAGATCCTTTTTAAAAAGTTCAATTGCCAACGCTCGCTGATAAATTACTTCCTGAAATCCATTTCCCAACGTTGAATGAACCTTCATTGCACATCCAATTATTTTATGTGTTATGTCTTCATGTTTCATGCTGATAAAAATAAAATTTATTCAGCCTATCTTTATCAAATAGATTTTAAGTGAGTTCAATTCCCCGCATATACTAAACTATTTTTGCATTTTATTCAATCATTTGGTTATTGAAGTCATTCATTATTATAATCCGAAAATCTTATCATGCATTAAATTTTTAAAATCGCATCACTCAGTAAATCCTGAAATCATATCACTCAATAATTCCTAAAATCTTAAAATCCTACAAATCCTAATTCCAACATTTTCCCTCCGACGAACACTAAAAGAAAAAAAACCATTGACTATCTATTAGATAATCAATGGTTTATGTAGCCCGTGCGGGAATCGAACCCGCGTTTCCTCCGTGAAAGGGAGATGTCCTAACCCCTAGACGAACGGGCCATCTTTGGGGACGGCAAAGGTAGATTTTTTTTCAGAAAATCAAAGAAAACAAGGAATATTTATCAAATATGTAGTAAATTGAATATGAAGGATTTTGAAGAAGGATGGTAGAAAAAGGCCTTAAATTGGTGTAAATTCTTAATCTGAAACAGTTTTCATAAGTACATTCTATACCGCCCACATATTTAAATTCAATATATTTATCAAATGAGAAAATTTGCAATACTTATTCTACACTTTTTTATCGCTCAATCACTCTTAGCTCAAACCTTCGAGAAGATGTTTACAGCATTTCCTGCTAGCATGACAATTGTTGAATCTCATGACAGTACTTTTCTGGTCGGTTACCATGCGGAAAATTTTCTGAACGATCCGGGAATATTAACCTTGAACCGAATTGGAGATTCGCTGCAATATTATTCTTTTCAGGATTTCACGGTGGGTAAAATACTAAAATCATATAATCAGGAATATTTAATGGTAGGAAAAACTTCTAACGGAATAAAACTTATCCGGTTGAATAGTTCGTTGGATACTATCTGGACAAGATCCTTGTCTACAGATTTTTTTTATTACAATTTTGAAATGTACGAAATGCAGGATTCAACATTGATATTATCAGGAGAAGCACCTTTTGGATTTCCTACACATTTCATGGGCTCAATTTATCATTTGGATAGAGAAGGAAATATTTTGTGGCAATCACCTCATGAAGAATCTCCATTGGCATCTTCCTTCAGCTGTGATTTTCGGGACTCATTAATATACTCTGTTTCTAATACAGGCGGAGCTAATTTTGATTCAGTTCTTAAAATTACCTGTTACGATTTCTTCAATGATTCAGTCATCTGGCAAAAGGTAGTTACTGATTCTATCCTATATGGAAGTGTGAAATTATTTGCAAATTCAACAAGAGTAACTGACTCAGGAATAATTGTTGCCGGATTTGAACACATTGATTCGGCAGGAGTCTTAACAGATAAACAACTTGTAATGAAATTTGATTTCAATGGAAATCTATTATGGTCAAAAAAGTATAATGAAGGTATTTTTGGAAAGTGTGTTAAAAATAATTCCGGTGGAATAGTATGTCTTGGGACAACACAAGATACTACTGTCTTAATGTCTTTAGACGAAAATGGAAATCAGTTATGGAAAAATAATTTCAGATCTTTTGCATTATCTTATTCAAATGATCTGGTCGTCACAAATGATTCGGGTTATGCATTTGTTTGTGAAGCGCGTTATAGTTCCGTACTTGCATATGTAGTAAAAACAGATAGCCTCGGGCAGATAGATCTTTCAAGCAATATAAACTTGTTGGATAATCCAGGAGATGATTTTGATATAATTTACTTTGAAAACATTTTGAATATTAATTCAAAAACTATAAATCCGGAAAATTCTATACTATTGGTTTACTCTGTAAATGGGCAAATGGTTTTGCAGAAAAACATTTCAGAGATTTCAACACGAATCGACATGAATCAATTTACCTCAGGAGAGTATATTGCTGCCATTCTGAATGCAAAAAGCTCATTGCGCAAGAGTTTTAAATTCTTCGTTCACTAAGCCTGTAAACTGATGGCAAGCAATAGAGCACAAAGTAAAATGAGTAGGGGAGTAATTATTTTTTTCATAGCATTAGTTTAGAGAGTATGTTAAATTACCAAGATTTCTCACACCGGAATGCGCTTTAAGCCTTTTTTCTGTAAGTGAATTTAATATACTAGTGAACCTGGCTATTAGTTGGGTGAACGTAACTGCAAATTACCCGTTTCAGGACCCACTTTTCCCTGTTCAGCAATAATCACTTTTCTTAAAGCAATAAAATGTGAAAATTTGAAGTATAGTTTAAATGTGCTTGGTGGCACACAACCAATAATTAATCTCTAAAATTAACATCATGAAAAAAATTACTATTTTATTATTATTTGTACTCATGTCGATGAGTAAAATTTCTCAATCTGCAGTAATTCCGGTATCAGTAGAGAACATTGTTTTTAATCCTGCAAATATTATTGTTAACGTTGGTGATACGATCATGTGGGTTTGGAGTGCAGGCTTCCATACTACAACTTCAACAGCTATTCCTGTAGGCGCTACTCCATGGGATGCTCCAATTGATGCATCAAATCCAATGTTCATGTATCAGGTCACAGTTGAAGGTGAATATGATTTTATTTGCTCCATCCATTCGTCAATGGGTATGGTTGCTCACATTACAGTGTTAGGTACATCGGGTTTGCCTTCAGTTTCTGCAACACAGTTTAGTATTGTAAACAATCTTGTTGAGCGTGATCTTGCAGTTAAATTCCATTCCGGTAAAAACTGGCAAGTGGAATTACGTAGTCTTACCGGTGCAATGGTGAAAGAATTTTCTCTTGTAACCGAAACCGGTAGAACAGAAGTTTTTCCGGTAGCGGATCTTCCAAATGGAATTTACATTGTTCGTTTTTATGATGGACAGTCAGCAAGAAGTCAACGAATTATTAAACAATAATAATTGGTCTCTCCTCCGGATAATCTTTAATGGGAATCCGGAGGTTTATTTGTTCTCGGAATTATTTATCACAAAATCTTTTGGTGTTGAAAATGAATTTTGGACTCTGTACTAAATTTAAGTAATGAGATTTGGTTTACAGGTCATTTCTTGTTTAAAAATACGTTAATTTTGGAAGATGAATAAGATCCTCTATCTCACAACGACTGTTTTAATTCTAATATTTATTGCATGTAAAAAGGACGCCTCTGAGGAAACTTATGTTTCCGGTGATCTTCAGATAAGACTAACGGATGCTCCGGCTGTTTATGATTCAGTATTGATTGAAATAGTAGGAGTAGAAGTACATTCGGATCGTACAAACGGGTGGATCAATATGGCCGTTCCATTTCCCGGACAATACAATTTGCTTCAATATGCAAATGGCCTGGATACGCTGATCGCTTCTGCGAATTTACCTGCAGGCAATGTTTCTCAAATCCGCTTGATCTTAGGTGCAAATAATTCTGTTACAAAAAGTGGGGTTACGTATCCGTTGGTAATTCCAAGTGGTTCGCAAAGCGGACTGAAGTTACAGATCCACAAAGAAATTATTGGCGGTGTTACAAATATTATTTTGCTTGATTTTGATGCGGGCCGTTCAATAGTGGAGCAGGGGAATGGAGTTTTTCATCTCAAGCCTGTTATCAGGGCTAATGCTATTGGTATTGACGGAAGTATTGCCGGTTCTATTTCACCCGTTGTCCCTGCACTTGCTTATGCTTATTTTGGCACAGATACGTTCACGTCCCCTGTAAACGCTAATGGTGATTTTTTAATTGGTGGAATCCCTGCCGGAACTTATACAGTATGTATATTGCCGGATACAATTTATCCGCTGACTTGTATTCAGAATGTAGTCGTAGATATAAATACTCAGTCAAATGTGGGTGTGATCACATTTTAAAGGAATTTGGAATTCTGAACTTTTAATTTGGCATTAATTTTTTATTCATTTTCCGGATCTGATATTGCTTCTCAATAGAATTTTCAGGCAAATTTGTTAAAATGTTGACATCATTGGAGAAATTTGTCCAAAATTGCTTTTAAATTCAAAAAAAAGTTATAGATTTAGTTGCTGGTTTCGCGCTCACCAGACATTTTTAAATTGTTTTGAGTGAATTGATTTCTAAAGTTTGGCAACTTGGTTTCATAATTCGCTTGAATAATATTGAGAAGAAATAATTAGACCCTAATAATAATTGTCATTCTTATAATTCAACTTATGAAAAAAAATTCTACTAACCCTTACCGGAATTATTTTGTTATTTCTTTAATTTTTTTCTTTTCAATATTCTTGTCAGCAGAAAGGACGCAAGCCACTCACATGGCCGGTGCGGATCTAACATATACTTATATTGGAAATAATCAATATCTGATCATTTATACTTTTTACAGAGATTGTATAGGTATAGATGCACAAACATCAATTAATCTTAACTACGGTTCTGATAGTTGTGGGTTCGACGATAATATAACCTTACTACCTGTTCCCGGCACCGGACAACAAATTACATTTGTTTGCCCGGGTACCTTGACGACATGTGATGGTGGTCTGGCTACAGGAATCCAGAAATGGGAATACACCGGAATTGTAACATTAAATCAAGGTTGCCCAGACTGGAATTTTAATGCAACGGCTTGTTGCCGGAATGCAGCCATTACCACATTGACAAATCCCGACGGTTATGATATGTTCATTGAAGCAAATCTGAACAATACTATTTCAAATAACAACTCACCTGTCTTTTCAAATATCCCAATTGCATTCGAGTGTATAGGACAAAATAATTATTACAATCATGGTGCTATAGATGCAGAAGGTGATTCGCTTGTCTATTCATTTATTGCACCAAGAGACGGACCAAATGCTCCTGTAAATTATTTGCCCGGTTATTCAATTGCAAATCCATTGAGCTCAACTCCGCCTGTATCAATTAATCCCGGAACTGGTGATGTATTTATTCATCCAACTGCAGCAGAAGTTTCAGTATTTGCTGTGTTGGTTGAAGAGTATAGAAATGGTGTATTGATCGGAACCATAATCAGAGATATACAAGTATACACAGTACAATGTAATAATGAACTACCGCTTGCTTCCGGAATTAATGGTACTGCAAACTACACAATGAATGTTTGTCTGAATGGCCCGATCTGTTTTGATATTTTATCATCCGATCTTGATACTCCGGATTCCTTGACAATGACATGGAACAATGGAATTCCGGGTGCAACATTAACATCAACTACAGCTCAGCATCCGGTTGGTACTTTCTGCTGGTCACCAACTATAAGTGATGTTCGCACACTGCCATATATTTTCTCAGTTACAGTTCGTGATAATGCTTGTCCTTCAAACGGAGTGCAATCATTTTCGTACGCCATATTTCTTTCGAGTCTTAATGCAACAGTTTCTACTCATGATGTGTCCTGTAATGGTGGACATAATGGTGGTGCATCAATTGGAATGCAGGTTCCCGGAGTTTATGAATACATGTGGACACCCGGTGAATTTGTAACACCAAGTATCAGTCACCTGTCAGCCGGAAATTATACTGTCCTTGCAACAAATGCAAATGGATGCAGTGGTGCATATTCTTTCACTATCAGTGAGCCACCGCCATTAAATGTAACAGTTAGTACCGTTGATGCTACATGTTCAGGAGTGGCAGGGAGTGCCAGTGCAGTTGTGACAGGCGGAACACCTGCATATACTTACACATGGAATACAACACCGCCAACAGGTGGATCGTCAGTTTCCGGATTAATTGCCGGAACCTATTCATTGACTTTAACGGACGACAATCAGTGTTCCGTAGAAACTGACTTTGTTATAAACGGTGGAAGTGGTTTCACAGCAGAAATGGTTACAACTCCGGCAACATGCAGTGCAAGCGATGGAACAGCAAGTGTGAGTACATCCGGTGGAAGTGGTGATTTCAGCTTTGTGTGGAATCCTTCGGTCAGTACCGATAGTATTGCAACTGGTCTTGCTGCAGGAATGTATGATGTTTCGATCACTGATAATTTCAGCGGATGCATTGTGAACTTATCTGATATTGTCCATAATACAGCAGGAATTGTTGGAACAGTCGTTTCAACTTCCAATGCTACATGTGAAAACGGCGAAGATGGAACAGCAGAAGTTTCCGGTTCAGGAGGAACTGCACCATATTTTTATAATTGGCAACCGGGAGGTGCAACAACTGCAGTTGTTACAAATTTAAGTCCCGGAGAATATATTGTTGAAGTTGCAGACTATGTTGGCTGTCCGGATTACGTTACAGTAATAATAGGCTATGATTTCCCTGCACCAGTTGTAGATCTGGGAAATGATACAACGATCTGTATTGGCTCGAGTATAACATTGCAAGCCGGTGCCGGATTTGATTCTTATCTGTGGTCAGATAATTCTACCTTAAGTGAATTGACAGTAGCTGCAGAAGGTATTTATTCAGTATTGGTTTCAGATTCGAATGGTTGTGAAAATTTTGATGCAATCATGGTCGATACGATCAGTTGCCAGATCCCGCCATCTTCCTTTGCTACAGGAACCCGCAGTCGCGGAAATTATCTTTTCCCGAATCCTGCAACCAATGAAATATCTATTGTAGCAGAATCGTCTTTTGACAAAGTTGTAAATATTAAAATCTTCAATTCCTTTGGCGAACTTGTTTTCGAAGGAATAAAAAATGAAAGATCAAACTTCAAAAAAATTGATATCAGTTCTTTTGCAACCGGAATGTATGTAGTTCAATTGAATTCCGGAGGGGAAGTGAAATCGATGTCGTTTATAAAGTAATAAACTATTCTATTTTTGTTTGAATGCAGCTGGAAGAGATTCTTTTAGCTGCATTTTTTTTTGATATGCCAAAGGTTATTTTAAAACACAGAGAACACGGAGAAAAAAAGGGAGAGAAAAGGAGAAATGTTATACACTCATTTTTCTCCCTTTTTTTCTCCGTGTTCTCTGTGTTTAAAAAATCAAATCGAAACTTCTTTTCAACATTCAAAATCGATTTTATTTTACCACCGATAATTTCTTAACAGCATTTCCACATTCTACAAAATAAATTCCTGCGTTCCATTCAGAGGTATTCAATTCAAAAGCATCTTTTATTTTGCCGGTATGAATTATTTTCCCTTGAAGATCTTTCACAGAAAAAATTATTTCCTCCGGTGATTTAAATTTGATATTAAGATAAACAATGCCGGACGCCGGATTTGGGAAAATGGATAGATTGGTTTCTATCAAACTCATTTCATTGACACTAACCGGACAATTTTCAGAATTGAAAGTGGAGGAAACAAGTGTTTGAAATGGTCCGGAACCATTTGGACAACGGCCATAAGCAACATCGATTACAGGTACACCGAATGTAATGCTGTCAAGGACTGCACCGGATTGATTGCTCAACATGATCGTTTCACCATTTGCTGATAGCTTAAAGTTACAATGGATGTACTGTGTAGTTGTAGCATCTTCATCAGCAAAGACAACTAAGTAACCGTTGGCAGGTATGAAACTGTTTTCAGGGAATGAAAATTTTGTAGGATTCACTAAGTCGTCAGTGAGATAAAGGCCAAACATACTCAGTGGAGTAGAAGTAGTGTTGTAGAATTCAATCCAGTCTTCATTCTTACCGTTCTCATCGACTGTATCAGCTTGATTTAACGGTAATAATTCATTGATAACAATTTCGCCCGGTTGTGCTGTGGGAAGATCGGTTACAATAGTGTAGAATTCATGTTCGGCACGTTCAGGTGAAAAAATTCCGGCATCATTATTCTCTGCATAAATGTAATATTGAGTTAATGCTGAAGTGATAGTTATTGATGCGCCGAAATTATTATCACCTGCAGCACCATCATTGTGCAAGCCATCATCAAACATTATAGTTCTTGTAAACTTGTCGCTGTTCAGATTTCTAAAGCCTAAGTAGACGTTTCCATTAGAAGAACCTGCCACATCTGTAGTGATGGAAACACTTGAATTAATCGAAGGAGAAATATTGCTTGCAATTACATTTGAGATCGAAGGTGGCATAGCAGTAAATTCTGCAGTGTTGGAAAGGTAAACTCCTCTTGCATCCATTAAATTTTTTATTCCGGGGACGGAATAACTTCCAACTGAAACATCAGTAGTCAGTCCGTTTTGAAATTCGATATCACTGTAAAATTTATTTGTATCTGCTGTAACATCAGCTGAGATCAGCGATTGCATTTGAGCTGACAGTGTCTCATAAGACCCTGAATAAATAAAATCACTCATGATCGTTCGCATGTGTGCAATATACATTCGCTTGTACATTGGATCATTGAAAACAGTATTGATCACCGGCCAGAATGGATCTGTTGAATGCAGGTCAAGTGCCATTTGTTGCATATCGGCAATCGTCAGTCCTGCAAGTCCGGTTGCCCCGGCTCCTGCGAATGGAAATCCGCCAAAACACATGTTCAGATCCCATACGACCGGATTGAAATGTCCCGTATGATCTTTATACAAATAATAGTTCTGGGCAAAGACTCCGGAATATGAATCCAGATTCACAAGTGAATTATTAAAAGCCAGCATCCAGAGAATACGGTCAACATCCATAACATTTGCGAATGATGATGGATTATTTGTAACAGAGTCACATAAATCTACAAGATCATTCCAGCCATAATCGGATTTTAATTCGTAGTAATTAATGTAACCGGAACTATCTGCACCGTTGATATATTTCAAATTACTTTTTGTTGTGGGCCCTGGATTGCCTATTGGATTACATTTTAGCAGAGTGTTCTTTGACGAGTAAAAATGATTTGAACAAAAGTCTTTGTTGATACTTTCTGCATTACTGTATATTCCAATATAATTTCCATTGATAAATAGTTTTGCGAAATTTGCTTTCGGGCAATCCATGTAATTTGAAAGAATAGAGTAGGCCAGCGGTTCTCTGATCATACTTGGGTCGCTATAACCATTACTTAGCTTGATGTCTTCATAACCTTCATAGGATTGTTTTTTGAATGCATCAAGTTCAATGTGCATAGGATTCTTGATGTAAGTAGAATCATAGGAACTGTTTCCTTTATATTTCACTCCGACACTATCATAACTGATTCCATTCACAATCACTATATCAGCAAGAACAAAATCTTCTGCACCATATTTAGCAGTATCAAGCTGATAATCCCAATTAGACTGAGAAAAGAAAACTTCAATCGTCTGGATAGCGTTTAAATCATAAAAAGTCTGCTGGGCTCCGGCAGACTTTTCTATGATAAAACTTATTATTAGTAACAATGTTACTTTTAGTTTAAATTTCATATTTTAATTTACAATAAGTTTTCCTGAAAAAGATTTGTAGTTGTTAGCAATAACATTTACAAAATAGATTCCTTTGTTCAATTCTGATGTTTCAATTTTCACTGAAGAATTATTTTCCGAATGATATTCAGAAATATTTCTTCCGGTAAGATCGAAGATTGAAATTTTATAAGACAAGCTTAGATCAGTAAAGGAGATTGTAGTAAAATTCTTAGCCGGATTTGGATAAAATACAACGCCGTTTAACATTTCACTTTCATTTATTGAAGTAAGGCAAGAAGTGCAACTTGCAAAGCAGAATGAAGTGAGGATAGTATCTCTTGTAACAGTCAATTCGCGGTTAGAATTGACAGAGCATATAGCCGGAAGAGTTTCAGCTCCACCAATTGAATTTCCATTGAAGAATTTATATTCATAAGTTCCGGCCGGCACATATTCTATCTTTTCATGAACATTGGAAGTGAAGCTGAAAAGAAAGTTTGTTGTCGGATCCCAGTTCTGAAAACTACCGGCAACATGCATTCCTGTTCCATCTACAGAAGGTAATGTTTGCGTGTCAACAATGAATCTTACCAGATAATTCCCTGCCGGTGCATTGGCAGCAAAAAGAATTGCGCCAACAAAACTTGTGTCGTTTGCAATTGAATCAACGTAGATCCATCTGCTATCGCTGAAGTTATAGCCGACACGTGACTCCACAGGTACAAATTCCGCTTCATAAAATTGATCGCCATTGATGAATTTGTATTCGTATTTGGAAAAAGCCGGAAGATCGACCACAACACTGTAGATCTGTGTAGCTCCTTCCTGAGTCATTGTTGTCGTACCTGAATTCCAGTCGCCTCCGGGAAATCCGGCAATTGTCTGAAAATCCCCGCTGACATGAACACCTGTAGTATTTACCGTCTGGCCTGTCATGTCAACAGCGAATTTAACTTTTTTAGCAGCTGAATGAAATGCGATTAATAAAACGAAAGCAGCTATGCTGATTATATTTTTCATTGTAGTTTTATGTTGAGATTATCTTATTAATGAGATTTTTTTGGATACAGTTCCTGTTTCAGAAACAAGAGTAACGAAATATACACCATTTTCATAAGGTGAAAGATCCAGTTCAGAATTATTTATTGAACTATAAATTAGTTTGCCAAATCTGTCATACAAAAATGACTGATAATTATTTCCTTTAAATGCAGAATTGTTTATTCGGATGATTCCGGTTGTAGGATTTGGATATAATGAAACTTTTGAGTCCAGATTATTTTGTGAAATATTTGTGGAAGTGAATTCGAAATTAAATCCTGTCGCATATTGATAGACGCAACCATTTGCATCAGTTATTCTCACAACATATCTTCCTTCCTGGGTTGGAAGATATGTTTGTTCAGTCGCACTGGGAATAGCTTGTCCGTTAAGATACCATTGATAGGTTGTAGCAGTTGTTGATAAAAGTGTATCTACAACCTGAGAGATAACCGGAATTGCCGGTGCAGCATTATTTACATAACACTCATCATACCGGAATGCCTGAGCAACATTTCCCGTAGCCGTTTTTGACCATAGTAATGTTCCTGCGGGGTCAACTTCATAGATAAGTCCTGAGGTTGCTACGCATACTAAAAGATTACCATTAGGAAGAGGTTGTGAATTTCCCATGTTGCTACTATATCCATTACATGCATGGCGTTCGTCATAATTTAGCGGAAGGTATGCTTGTCCTGCAGTGATATCGTAGTTGTAACCATTTAATGGTGGAACGATACGATCAACAGATGATTGGTTATTTGAAATTCCTCTGTTATTAAAACCTACTATCGAACCTGCATTCGGACAATTTTCTGGTATCCAATGTGAATCATGAGTAACGTTTAATACTGTAGAACCGGTAGCACCATATGAATCAGGATTACCATAACGATATAAGAAGTCACCACCTTTACCTGAATTTCCACCACTGTGTGATGCTGCTTCTGCTGTTGTTGTACTATGATCGATTACGAACCATTGATCAAGGTTATGCGAACTCACTACAATTTGTTCAAGCATTGGATTGTAATCAATACCATTCATGTGAATCCAGTCTTTTTGAGTTGCATAATTTATATCAAGAAGTTCCGGGTGGTCAACGATTGAAGTTTGGTAGTTAGCCTTTGTCGGATCATGGTTTTGCACAAGGTGATCCCATAAATGCCATTCCCAAACGATGTTTCCTGTTGTAGGCCCGGTTTGTTGTACTTCAACAATTTTTTCTGACCAGATTGTAATTGCCAAGGCACTTCCTGCAGCAGTAGCTTCTGCAGAAGTCTTAGTTTCATAAACGATCAGCAATACATTTCCATTTGGAAGTGGACAGATATCATGGTGCATACAATATGTAGAAGTTGAATAAACAAAATCCCATGTAAGATTTCCTGCAAAATCATATTTTTGTAATTGTCCTGTCATTCCTCCCCCCATAAAACTATTTCCTGAGCGACTCACTGATCTTACAATATCACCTCCGGGTAATAAGTATGATGAATAACCGGTTCTTGAATTAGAAGGGAAAGTCCATGTATTAAAAACTGCGCTGGTTGTATCGATCAGATAAGCATTTGTGCTATTTGTAACACTATAAAGTGTGTAATTTCCCCATTGCTGAGCATAACTTAATGAAGAAAGAAAGAATAACAATGCTACCATCGTTATTTTTTGAATTGATAATTTTGACATAGATGAATGCGGTTTAGATAAATTTAGGTTAGGTGAATTCAAATGCAGAGTTAATCAAATATTATTTTTGCGTTAAAATTAGGAGGCGAAGATATTCATTTTGGCGGTAAGTGAATACTATGTGTCATGGAATTGTCTGTGCTTTTGTGAGAGTCTATTTTAATTAAATGGTTTGGTTATTTAAAGGTTTATTTAATTCAAAGGACTTAAATCGTTTTAAAAAGTTTAATGGGTTTATAGTGTTTAAGGGTTTTTAATCTGTCTTAAGTTCATTAAAAACGGGTTGTACCAATTTAAACCCTTAAACCCCTTAAACAAGCTTTCCTCCAAGCATCAACTCACTTCTCTTGCCCTATACCAAAAAAATCACCATTTTGCCGGCCGAAAGAAATAATATGGCATTATTGGAAAAACAATTAAGAATACGAAAATCAATTATTCCGGGTGCAGGAAAGGGGATTTTCACTACTGAAGACATTCCTGCAAAGGCGATAATAGTTGAATATAAGGGCAAATTGGTTAAATGGAAGGATGTAAAAGACGATGATGGCTACAACCCGTATATCTTTAAGATCAGCTCCCGTTGGGCAGTTGACGCTTTGCATGACAAGTCGGTAATCGGGCGGTATGCAAATGATGCCCGCGGATTTGCCAGGGCTGAAGGCATGCGTAATAATTGTGAATACATTGTTGTGGGTAAACGTGTTTATATTGCTTCGACAAGAAAGATCCACAAAGGAACAGAGATCTATGTTGATTATGGGCGCGGATTCTGGTCGCTTTTAAGTCGGGTCATGAAAAAACCTGATTACGAAAAGCGATGTAAAGAAGTGCGGAAGAAAATTAGATAGTTCTTATTCTTTACCTTTGTAAAAAAAATATAACATGCAGAAATCAGAGGAAGAATGGAAAAAGGAGTTGACTCCTGAGCAATACCGAGTGTTGCGCCAGAAAGGGACTGAAGCTCCTTTTACCGGGCAATTGTATTTGAATAAAGATAAAGGAATTTATCAATGTGCAGCATGTGGAAATGATCTGTTCACTTCGGAAATGAAATTTGATTCCGGATGTGGCTGGCCTTCGTTCGATAAAGAAATTGAAGGCGGAAAGATCATTCAAAAACGGGATACGACACATGGTATGATTCGGACAGAGATCTTATGTGCAAATTGCGGTTCTCATCTCGGGCATATTTTTGATGATGGTCCAAGTGAAACGGGAATGAGATACTGTGTGAATTCAGTTTCGATGAAGTTTAAAGCTGAATAGAAATTTTTAAATGGTTAAATTATTTAAGGTGTTTAATGTGTTTCGAAACACTTTAAACACCTTAATCATTTTATCCCTTAAGCAATTTATTTGTAAAATTTTTCCACGCCAACAGTAATTCGGGAATTTTTATATATTTGTTCAAACACTAACCACAAATAACTATGGAACCTATTTTAGATGCAACACAAATGGAGTCGCAACCCGTAACTTATGCCGGATTCTGGATTCGCTTCGGAGCTGCTTTTATTGATGGATTGATCATGTACGTAATTCAAACGGCAATTACACTTGCATTTTTTGGTGGCTTCGCTTTGAGTCCTGAAGCCATGCAATCAGCCGGTATGGGTTCTTTAGCCGGCTATTATATTATAATTCTTGGACTTAATCTGGTTTATTTTGCAGTGATGGAAAGTAGTTCATACCAGGCAACTTTTGGTAAACGAGCTCTTGGATTAAAAGTAGTAGACAAGAATTTTGAACGTTTGACATTGGGAAATGCTCTTGGGAGATATTTAGCTAAAATTCCGTCAGCATTAATTTTAGGAATCGGTTACTTTATGGCCGGATGGACAGAAAAAAAGCAAGCGTTACATGATATGATTGCGTC
>Ga0138256_10004495_pt1 | contig 14827 bp, 10 predicted proteins | sample KNB2016incub_MG_FD_105486 | JGI IMG/M metagenome (GOLD analysis project Ga0138256, IMG submission 105486) | Active sludge microbial communities from wastewater in Klosterneuburg, Austria - KNB2014incub_MG | ecosystem: Engineered > WWTP > Activated sludge > Unclassified | place: Austria... | reverse complement strand
GTCCTGGAGTTTAACCCGCGTTTTGGAGGAGGCTATCCTTTCAGCCATGCCGCAGGTATCCACTTGCCAAAAGCCATTGTGGCCTGGTTGCGCAACGAAGCAGTGGATAAAGCGGAGTTGTTAACGCCGAAGATTGGAGTGAAGGCTGTCAAAGGAATCAGTGTTATTGTGAGTTGTGAATTGTGAGTTGTGAGTGTAAAAAACTGTTGGCATAGGAAAATCTAAACTGCGACTCTGCGTCTCCCGCTACAAATATGAATGCATTTGGCGGGATCTTCGATCTGCGCGCTACTTTTAGGTGAAACCAAACGTTGCGGCGTCGCGGCGTTGCGCGAGACTTTGATGTGAATTGTGAGTTGTGAGTTGTGAGTTAAACATGAATCCAAACGTTGCGGCGTTGCGTCTTTGCGCGAGACTTTGATGTGAATTGTGAGTTGTGAGTAAAAGCGTGAGTTGTGAGTGGCATAGGAAAATCAAAACTGCGTCTCTGCGTCTCTGCGCGAGATATTTATTTGAGAATTGAATAGTGAATTATGAAATCAATACAGGTACTAGGCATCAGCAAGGATTTTATTTGTACCATCTCGGAAGTGCTGGCCGAAGCGGGTGTCGCCGACCACATGGATTTGTATTACAACATTCCACTTGATTTCGGGCCTACCATTGTGACAAAGGAATTTTCATATACCATCATGCCCTTTGGTACCTTCCCGGATAAGAGGAAGCCGGTGATCTTTGGTCTCTCTATGCCGTACAACAAGTCCCCTGTGTTTGATTCCTTCCTTGCATCATCAGGATTAGACCGAGCTTGCTATTCCAATGTCATCCATCCCACAGCTTACGTATCCTCCAGCCTGGTCATGGACCATGGCATCCTCATCGAACCACACGTCATCATCAGCGCTCAGAGCCGCATTGGTTTTGGGGTGACCATTAAACGAGGCAGTTCCATCGGTCATCACAATGTGATCGGTGATTTTACGGACATCAATCCGGGTGTGGTTTTGTCAGGAAGTGTCAACGTCGGGCGCGGATGTATATTAGGATCGGGTACGGTCGTGATGCACCAGATTACAATCGGGGACAATTGCTATATCGGCGCCGGCAGCGTCGTGACACGTGATATACCACCCAACAGCATCGCGTATGGCAACCCATGCAAAGTCGCAAAAGCAAATCAAAAATGGTCGATCTAAAGGATACCGCTGGTGGTGCTCCGCTTGTGTCCGTATCTTGCACGACCTACAATCATGCAGCCTACATCAGGCAATGTCTGGATCCCATTCTGAGCCAGCAAACAAACTTCCCTTTTGAAATTGTCATCCACGATGACGCCTCCACAGATGGCACCCGGGAGATCATCGAAGAATATGTGGCGAAATATCCCGATATCATTTTCCCGATATACCAAACAGAAAACCAATACTCCAAAGGCATTCGTGGTCTTCCCTCCCGTTACAATTACCCACGTTGTCGTGGCCGGTATATAGCGATCTGTGAAGGTGATGATTATTGGACAGACCCTCTCCAGCTTCAAAAACAGGTTGACTTCCTCGAGGCGCATGATGATTATGTCATGACCTATCATGACATGGAAGTTGTGGATCAAGATGGTATCATCATACAACAGTCACCCATTCCTCCGCGACATAAAAAAGATGCCAGCAAAGAAGACTTAATCCTTGGACGACGCGTCCCTATGACCCTCACACTCTGCTTTCGCAATGTGATCAAGGAATTTCCTCCCGAAAAAAACAAAGTAACCAATGGCGATACTTTCCTGATATCCTTATTAGGCCACTACGGCAAAGGCAAGTGGTTGGGCGCAGATATCGGCAATGCCATGTATCGTTCTCACCCAGGCGGCGTCTGGTCGATGGTCAACAGTGATGATAAACTGCCTGTGCGGATCAATACGTATTATTGGCTGTACAGGTATTATACACGAATAGGTAAAAAGAATTATGCCTTAAAGTGGTATGATAAAATCCTTTATACGGTGATGATGTTTGAGCCTGGGAATGCTGGTGCTAAAGACAGTCATTACACAGATGGGAGGGTGGTGACCTCAAGAAATATACTTCAAAAGGTATGGTACTCGGTTAGATGGGTTTGGAGGAGAGTGTTGGTTTGGGTGGTGGTGAGGGGGAGGTGACAGGTTTCATTCGTGAGATGGTATTTTGAAGGACACTGGGCATGGCTTAGGTTTGAATACTTGTTCTTTAATGCGTCTTATCTTGTGCATGTTCTCATAATTTCAATAAAATACTTGTTTCAATAGCAATGATGATTCGAGAAAGATTGAATCATATGTTCTATAGGGAAAAGTGTAATAGCCGTGAATAAGAGGGCGTATAGAATAAAGTAATATTCCTTTATGACATTCATGAAAATCCAATTGAAATTAGCAACGGAGGGAAAGCTAAGCACAGGTTCATATTTAAACCCTATATTTATTTTAAATATCTACTAAAACTGTTCAATAATAATTACTTCGAAATGATATTGTTTCTTTGACAGCCTGTAAAATGAGACTATCATTGTTATGCTTTACCTCCTTTAAAATTTGAATTACTTCCTCATTTTCAATCAGGCGTAAAGCAGTAATACTGCTAGCCTTGACTTCTTTGGAAGATCTTACACTGTCAATGTAAAGCTTTAATATTGCAATTACAGATGGCGATCCTGTATTCCCAAGTACGAATATCTGCTGAATTGTATCTTTAATGTTTCCAGTTTTATCTATCAAATATTGGGTTAATATTTCAGCTTTTAGGGAGTCTGAATTTCTGAAATTATATACCATGCCACCTAAAGCTAATTGAGCAGCATATTGAACTTCCCTGCTTCTTGAATGTTTAAACGCAATCTCATTGATAATGTTAAACGCTTCATCCGTAGGGGCAGTGGTTGTGGCACAAACCGGCAGAAGTTTTAAAAGAATATCCTCCTCCTCAATTCTATCCAATATAACCCTTGCAATAGCGTTAGTAGCCTCTGGTGTGGCTGAGGCAGTGAGAGCCAGGCTTATTACTTTGAACTCAACAGAACCAAATGGTGCTTTGCTCAGCACTGCTTCAAGCTCTTTACAAGATCGAGGAAATAAAAAAGCTAATGCCCTGAACTTAAGAATTTGTTGTTGCATATTTACTTCTTTATTAGATATTGCTATTTTTAGATCCAACATCAAACTTGCAATATCATTGTTACCTAAAGTGCTTTTGTACGTTAACTCCTTTATTTGATCGTCAGAAAGCACGTTTCTCAAATTTGTTGATCTATTGTACTTAGGCAATTGACAAATATTTTCAATAGATCCTATTTCGTCCTCAGTGCTATATCCTTTAGATATAAGTGCCACAGATACTTCTGATCCTGACACTGCAATTGTATCAAAAGAAAACAATATTGCCTGAGCTTCGGAAACATCAATTTGACAAATTTGTCCTGAGGAATCCATTGCAAGTAAAGTCTTACTATCTATATTGATTTTTTGGCCATTTTGTGCGCCGTCCCATTCAGTAAAGCCCTCGTTTGTTTTTTCGTACTCCCTTTTGTTATTGATATTACTTATCAATTTGTACTTAGATATAAATATCCCTGAAGTATTTTCTTCGGTTGCTCTCCAAGCTGAAGATGTATTCTCGGGCACTGTGAATTGAAACCGACTTAAAATATCTCTTATGATATTGGATGTCAAATATGAAATTGAAGTATCAATTCTGATATTTGAAAATGTACCTTGATTTTTAATGGTCGCTAAAATGGGATATTGCAACTCTCTTTTAATTTCTTCTACATTAATAGGCTGCATACTATTTCTAATTGAAATATTCGGACTTAGTATTTCAAAGTATACCTGCGACCATTCTTTTTCTTTTGAGTAAATCGTTTTCCTGATTTCGCAGCTAATATTGATTTGTGTGTCTTCTAATCTGTTCCTATAGAAAAACGGTCGTTTTAATTCAGTGGAGTCCGATGAATATAAATATGAAATATCGTAGTATCCTATACTCTCACTCTTGTAACTATAGGTAAGTTGTTCAGAGCGACAAATTGTAATTGGATTATTCTGTTTTGTTAGAAAGCTAGTTACTAGTTTAAATATTAGAATGCCGATCAAATAAGTTTTCATAACTTAATTCTCTTTTGACAACGGTGCAATTTATTGTTTATCTATCGTGGTATTGCTACGTTCACCTCTGTTTATAATATACTGCTTATTACCTTCATCCATAGTACCTGATTCCGAATTACCAATCCAATCGAAAAGTATATGTTCTTTTCTATAACAGTCATCTACAAAAGGTAATGGAATTGGTGAGCATAATTCCCAATAGCAATAAACCTGTCCGCTTAAGGTGGATATCTCATACCCATAATAATAAGTTTCGGCAATCAAAAGCTGATTCTCATTACCTCCCATTACACCAATAAAGGCCTCGAGATCGAGATTTCCTCTAAGGAAAGTCATCTTATAACCAACACCCCCCTCTAACAATCGTACCAGTTGAAATCCTGCTTCAGCATATACATTTAATTCTGCTAAAGGCTTTACTTGAAGGCCGGCAAACATTCTTCCCATGGAAGCATCATATTCAACTCCTACAACACCCTCAACCCCCAACCTTCCTACAAAATCCATCCCCGCTACGATTGGAATTCGCACTGGAAACTCCTTATGGATTGACATATCCTGACGGCCTCTAATTGTTTCTATATCAGTGTACGGTGTTGTCAGATTCAGAACAGTCATCCCACCAAGTGATACGATCAAATTGGACGTCATATTTTGGGACTGGTCTGAAGGGGAATAAAATTCAGTACTTACATTCATTATATCCATTGAGTTGCCATAAATAGATCCATATACTCTTCCTTTGGCAGCTACCTTCAATTCAATCTTACTTTTTTCCGGATCAAAATAATCTATAGAATAAACTTTTACTTCCCTTGTTAAATCACCACTGATACCTGCCTGGAAAGTGTTTATGTCACCGATACTCCAGTCTTTTGATGTGACATTAGAGATAGTTTTAAATGGAACAGAGGGAGGAGGGATTTGAAGGACGGGGGCAATGGTCTTGTTTTTCGGTTTTATAGTTACCCTGCCCATATTATCATGAAAGCTGACTGACTTTAATTTTCTTCTTTCTTCAGAAGTATATTGGCTGATTGGCTTCAATTGGATAGTGCCTACTTTAATCGAAGGATTTAGAATCTTTTCAATTTCCTCTTTAGTGCGTATACCAGCTATTGGCTTAGGTAAATTTTGAAGCCTGCCCTCCAGAAATTTGGCTCTCGTATCAGTGAATGAGGCCACTTTTTGATTGTTGACATGTAAAGAATGCCCCTGTACATTCAACTTTTTTTCAATGTCATTAAGTGTTTCAAAAAACTCTTTGGCTGTAATTTTATTTCCATTTTTTAAAGTTATAATTTCATCGGGTTGGATGTGCCGACCATTTTTGTCCACCATTTCAATAGGCTTGTATTGAATTGGACTCTTAGAAACAGATTTCCAGACAGGGCTTTTAGTGGTAACAATTACTGCAGGTAACTCGCTTTTATAAACTGGCCTAGCACTTGCGGCTATTTTCATCCGATGATAGGGATCTTCCTGTGCTTTGACTTGATTGAATAAAATGCAAAATATTGCACTTAGAATGAGAGTTTTTGTTAGATATAATTTGATCATAAGTTTACTTTTATTGGTTTAATCATCCCTATTATTTCTTATTATTTTTATTTGAGTTACTGTTGTTAAGTTCTGGGATAACAGTAACCTTATAGAATATTTGAAACAAACCAACTGATATGGCATAAATTGACACATCGTCTGAAGGCATGTTTTCATCTGGAATTTGTTTCAATAATGTTGAGTTTTCTGGAATTTTAAAAAAAACAGAAGTCATTTCTGACCCCTCCAACCTTTTGTCAACTGGAGGTGATTTATTGAATGTCATCTCTCCCAAAGAGATTGTTTTTGAATTATTGGTATAGCATTTAATCTCTGCTTTAATGAAATTAACCAAGCTACCTTTCCAGATAAAATTTAGGCCAGAAAGATTTAGTTCTTCTCCTTTTGCTAAACTGTCAATTGCCAATTTCTTTTTTGATGATTGCATCGGGAATAATTCAATATATACACTTTGTTCATTAAAATCAATTGGAACCGGTTCAGGGTGAGAATATAGTATATTCGTTTCATGATCATAATACCTAAAGCTATTATTTTCAATACGTCTTATTTTTTCAAACTCTATGCTGTAAGAGTTCACAGCTTTGGAAGTAAACTTTTTGTTTACATGTAGTCGCAAAGACCCTGCATAATCGCTACCACTATGGAAGGGACCAGTGCCAGGAAAACCAATAATTTTTGATTTAATTACCAAAAATCCCTTTATTTTGTTAGCGCTTGGTTGTTGTGAAGAAACATAACCAACATTATTAAAGTCTATGCTAATGAGGTCTTCACTCATATTTTCAACAACTGAAATAAGTGTATCATTGTCTATTATAAGATGATGGATTTTCGGATCATTGATTGGCGCACTCGCATTTTTACTATAAATCTTATTGAGAGTATAAACTAATGTTTCTTTCTTCTGCCTGTCAACCTCAAATTGAATTGCAAAAACTCCGTCTAAGGGGCTTTCGCCCCATGGTTTGACTAGCTCGCCATCATTATCAAAGTCATCCCTTGATTCAAAGCGACCTGAATTGTCAACAGCAAGGTTTAAATAGTAGTCAACAGAGTTGAGAGAATGTATTCTGCCATCATCTCTCCACCAAAACTGTTCTAGTGGGTGTATTTCATGATTATTCTTTTTGCCAAGACTACCTTCTTCTATAACCCATGCACCATACAAGCTAATATTATCCGCAAATCTGCGATTTTCTCTGATTTTACTGACTGTAGGTATTGGATAAGGTGATTTGTAGTACTTTTTAACAACATCATGTACATCTACTTCTCCTTCAATTATATTAATACTCTCTTCGGATAATTCACCATAAGAGTTTATTTTACTGCTGTATTGAGTAATCAAAGGATCAAAAGACTCTATATAAACAGTTAAGTCATCATCAAATTCTCCCGGGTAAAATTCATACATATATCCTTTACCTGTAAATGTTCTTTTATATCCATCAATTGGATTATAGTCACTCTTTTCGTACCAATGATTATAGGCATAAGCAGTACCTATTCTTTGAGCCGCATAAAAATCATTTCCAATTACATCTGATTGCCTAAATGCTGTTGCAAACCTATCCGTAAAGTATATCGGGAGAAGGGAGGTGATCTTAAATATTTGTTCTTCCTTTACACCTCCATGCCTGTGATCTCTTACTATTGTCTTACTAATTACAGACTGTGAAATTCCATGGAAGACATTTAAGAGTAATCCAATAAATAAAATTATTTTCATGATATAATTATTTGAAGGTTTTTTTAATTGATTAGTGAAGGTTTAGCAGCGGGTTTAATTGTACCCGGCTTGGTAGGAACATAAACTGTCTGTAACTTTTGCTGTATTGTCATGTATGAAATTTCCGCGATCGTTTGATGCCCTGTTTCATTAGGGTGTATAGTACCGTTAATATCCCCTTGAATTTTACATGAGGTAGAAGCAGCTCTGTACCATGATTTTGCAGGAGTTTCACAATAACCATGTCCCTTAAATGCATTTACGATACCTCCTAAATAAGTCCATCCGTTTTTGACAGCTGCAATTTGTTCCTGTAAGTTGAGATCAACACCTATACGGTCAATAATTATCGCATCTTCAAGATCGATATATGAAAGGGCGCCACAAGGTTCGGTAACGTTGTTTTCTGAATTCCGGAAAATATTTATTGGTATCTCATAAATAAATACCGATGCAGCATTTAATTTTGTCTTGATTTCATTATTTAGGTTAGTATACATGCCGGGCAGAAGCTCAATTTGTCTGTATGCTTCCTGCAGTTGAGGCGACCTGAAAAATTCGGGCGGGGTTGGATCTGCTGCGACTCCAATCAACTTTGAAATTCCACCGAAACCACCTCCCAAATCATTGATACCAATTGACATGATCAATGCATCAATGCTCCTATTCTTGATGGTTTGTTTTGCTTCATCTATTTGTCCCATACTCTGCCATTCAGGGTGTTGGGCCCTAAGAAGGCCGACATAAATCTTGGCTCCGGAAGTTCCGAAATTGAGGAAAGTAACTGTTGTGTGGGGATCGCTGTCTTCAATCTTTTGTGCAATTTTTGAGGAGGGTGAATAAAAAGAACGGTGGGCCAATGGCTCAAGCCATACTGCATCTTTTTGCATATCATATGTAGCACCGGTTTCCTCATTCACTAAGTTGCTGAATTTGATATTATCACAAAACCACTCATCGTCCGTAATACCCCTTACATCAGGATTGCCTTCCCCTGATGTGAATGAGTCGCCTATGGCTACGATTAGATAATCCTTTAAATGAATAACTTTTTCATAAATGCTTACCTTTTTAGTATTAGTAGAGGTAGCGGTTATTTTAATCTTGTATGCGCCGGTGCTTGGAAAGAGACGGATCGTCTCACAATCAGATCCTACATCATTCGCAGTTGCCGATCCTGCAAAGAGGCAGGCTTTTCTTGTTATCGTATCAAGCTCATACCCATTACCTGTTATTTCCCACTTATAACTAATAATGCCAGGCAGGTTTGACGGACTTTTGGTCTTTGCCTTTAGTGTTACCCCGAACCCCGTAGGATTTACATATTGATCAATATATTTATGTAGTCCCCGATTATACCCCGCAACGATATTGGTGGCGCTGGTGAAATCCATAGGCACATATCTTGGATGCATGCTCCATTCAATGTCTGTTATAAAATCAGATGTACTTACGATGGCCCCCTTTTGTGCCCATAGCCCCAAAGAGAATACAAAAAGTATTAGATGTAAGAATGATTCTTTCATTTTTTCAAATGGTTCGTAGTGATTCAATCAGACAAAGATTCTATTCTTATGTAAAGCTTTCAATACTGATTTATCAGTATATGGAATAAATCTACCTGGGTTAAATCTTTTATTGAAACTCGAGTCTATGAGCTTTCCAGCTATAAGAATTCTATGCGAGTTGACTACTTCGCGGCTGTTTTGCTTTACTTGAAGATTAAATGTTGACCTGGTTAATATTTCAGAGTAGGGTGGCAAGAAATTTAGCGCCTATGATGTCCGGACTACCCTTCGATAGGTTGGCATTTAATGCGGCTTGTGTTATTTGACTTCCTTATCCATAAATCCTGACCTTAGATGCACCACTACATGATAACATTACTGAATCAAAGATTACAATTTGATTAATCAATAGCAAAGTCTATGAGCTCATAATTAACACTACGTCCACCCTCACCCGTTTCCCGCAAGATGCCCTTTTCGATCAGGTCTTTAATGTCACGCAACGCAGTATCTGATGACACCTTGGTGAGTGTGGCTTCTGCTTTGGTCGTAAATCCCAGTGCATTCATTTGGCCGATCATCTTGCCCTGAAGTAGCTTCACTTCACCAAATACGGCATTGATCCTCCTGTCGTCCCAATTGAAGTGGGGCCAATGCTTATGGTTGTAGATGGACTTTGGCATGGTTTCGGAAGTGGTATGCGGCGAATATGGAGATTATTCGCCGCATTATTGCGGCAAATAGCAGGATTTTTCAACACAACTATAGGCTTGCAGTTCCCTTATCATTCTGCCGAAACCTTGTGGTGGGCGTAGCCGAACCATGCGATCCTTGAATCACGATTGTTTTTTTGGAACGCTGATAACGCAGATGCATTTTAAAAAAGATTAAAGCAAATTTGATCATACTGGTCAATTATCTAACCTTCTAAGCCACTAAGTTTCTAACTGCTAGTTTCTAACTGCTAACTGCTAGTTTCCTATTCCTCCTTTCCCTTTTGAATGACCATTTGCACCATATCGATGGCGCCGAGTCGATTCACGATAATGTCGAGCTTATCCAATTAGTATACAAAGGCACCGCACGCACGAGGCTGACTTACTTATACTCCTCACAGCTTTTCAAAAAAATGTGGCGGGTGTAAGTAAGAAAGCCTCGTGTGAGCGGGATATATAAGCAAACAGTATATTCCATTATGCTCATTGCTCAAATCGATATTTCTACTGTATTCACCTTGAAATTGATTTGTTTTTTCCATAAATATTGTTTTCCCCTGGATGTCTATTATTTCGACGATAATATTCTGGGACTTTTGTATCGTAAAATTTATATTAATATGGCCTGACGATGGATTAGGGTACACGGATAACCCCAAAGAGGAACCTTCGTCTTCAATGGCAGACACCGTAGATGATATGTTTATTGAGTCAGTTATGCCTATGCCAAGGTTATAATATGTTCCTGAAGGAGTTGTTTGCAGCTTGACAGGTCGAACCATATAATATTTCAGTCCATCCGTTGCCGAAAGATCATGATAGGTAGAAGAGCTCAGCATGGTACCCGTTAATAGTTGATAATCTCCGTATGCGCTGTCAGCACGGTAAACGTAATATCCAAGCACTCCTGTTTCTGCTGACGCTGCCCATTGTAGTAAAACATCATTGTTTGAAGGAGTGCTAATGACCAGATTTGAAATTGGTTTTATATAATCTGTGCGCAGGGTGAGGTCTCCCATTAAAGCAACGCTCACCAGTAAGGAGGAACGGTTTTGAAAAACAGAATAGGTGGTGTCTTGAAATGGATCCTGACTCAATTTTCTGTTGTTTTGTGTTAATCTGGTTGAATACCCGATATTTTCACCTAAGGCCATGTGATGAAAGAACCAATTCGGGCGTGAAACCCAGCAGTTGGTAAGCGTTGGAGGGTTCTGGCATAGTGGAGCACGCAAAAAATTATTCTGCACATTCCAATCCCCAAAATAGCTACCGAAATACATTGAGAAAATGGAATTGTTGGGTTTTCCAACAAAGTCGCTTGTATAGCCTATGCCTGCGCAATGATCAAAGGTGCCTCCGCCACTGCCGTAAACCCATTGATATCCCCCTGCGGATCCAGGATAGGTTCCTGCCATAAATGGTATAAGATATTCATAGCCTGAAACGGTTATGCTATCCTTGCCAATAAGCGGAGCCCAATTGCGATAAGCATTTGCTGAATACCCTTCGCCACAATTTGCAGGCAACGCATCATTTAATGCTCCTCTATGTCTGATATTGATGCTATGCATCTTATAAGCATGATCCTTCGCCAGGTAATTTTTCATCAATTGCACTTCAGAAGATGAAAAAGCTGGCATATCTGATAAATCAATACGACTAATCTGCAACTCTAATGCTGAAGGAATGATTGATTGATCCCATTTTCCGTCCCCCGGAATATTATGGTTTGCCGCATAAGTTCCATTTATGGAAGTAACGCTGGTATCCGTCCACTCACCATCCATATCGGCATAAAAAACATCGGCTGGCCAGGCTCCCTGGTGTTCTGGGTGGGCGTCTGGCTTTATGTCTCCACTATAGGGTACTGCCAGGTGTCCTAAAATCAACACGGCTTTTACATTTGTATGTGTTGTATAATCATTTAGTATTGCAGATTTAATACTTACATCGGTCATTGTTTTGGAAAAGTTGTGCCTGATAATCTGCCAGCCGTCGCCACGTATATCATCCATTAAGGTCTTGATTTCCGAGGCACAAGAGTCGGATAAATTATTTTCCACAAGCAAAATTAACGCACCTCGACGGTGTATTGCCGGAGCATTGATTCCGGCATAAATATATCCTCCTGAATTGGTTTGGTTAGGAGCATTTAGCGGGCAACTGGTATATCCTCCACCAATGGTTACTCTGTATTCATAGGCAGAGTCCGCTACAACATTTAAATCTTCATAGCTGGTAAGCGATGATGTATATGGAAGTGAGTCGAGATAATTACCCCAGGAAGATGTATTTTTTGCCTTTCTGTAAATCTTTGTATAGGCAGGTGGGCCCCAGGTGATATCTTTCCAGCGAAGCGTTATTTTAGGTGGAGACACCTGCACCACAGCAGAAAGTTGAACGGCAATTTGTTGTTGATCAATATCAGTTCCTTGAGCCAAAATGACATTGGATAAATTGACCCCAAAAAATAAGACAAAAACGGGAAGCCAATGTATTATTCGAGCTCGCTTGTGGAAAGGTGCTGAATGAGTGGCCTGATTTATATTTCTGCACAACATATTTACATATATAGGTGTCTGAAAACGGTGTGAATGGCTGATGTGCTTGAAACGATTGTTAATCACAATAAAGAGGAGGTGTTCAAAACTCACGGCCTCTCAATTTTGATGTCGTCGCGCCAAACACCCTATTATTCTTATCAAGATCGATAACGTCCGGGCTTTAGACAGTGGAGGTTCTATGCACTTGTCTGTCGAGCATCTGAAATCTGCTTAAAGGTTAAAATCATTTCAATAACATCTATCCGCCATTGAAACTAGCAAATTTATTCGCAATCCTTATTTATTACGATGATCCGACATCCCCCATCCATCGATTGGACGCTTACATTGGCCGTTGGGGCAGTCAAAGGTCAGGCTTGGCCAGATGGTACCTTCCTTTCCTTCAAGGGTAACCCCTTCTTTTGTCCTTTTGATTGTGAAAAGAAAATTAGAAAGCAATGGATCCTCCTTAAGTGCATTTCTTGGTATTGTTGTCATCCCAAATTGATCCACAGCTTGAGGATCCCCGCTTATTGAAGTACTGAAACTAAGTTGTTTCCATGCACATCCTTCGCTGCATGTGAGTTTGATTTCGCCAGGTGTTGTTTCCACAAGGATAGAAAACTTAGCTACTTTAACATGTACGTCTCCCTGGGCGAGTGCTCTGGCTGTGGTCCCGAGAATGAGAAGAGCAAAGAGTGTAATGGTTAAAAGTGGTTGGGGGATTCTTTGATATTTCATGATAAGGGCTTTTCTTAATTGTTGTGTTTAATGTCCGGGCTACTTCACAGATGCTTAACCGCAAATGATCTGGGCTAAGGCACTTCCTTTCAAATATAGTGATATCATTTGACAAAAATTAGGTGGGGAAGTTCTATTGTAGAGAGTTTGCTACTGAATAGGTTCAAATTCAATCAAGGTAATACAGTAAGGGCTTAGCTAATCAAATTCAAAGCATATCTTATAATAGCACTGTTGATATTTTCTCAATCTCTATAGCATTATAATTGTGAAGCTATTTCCAGATTTTCAATCGTTTTTCTATTTCTGAAACTAATTGCTGATTATTCTGAAAAACGAAATTTGTAGCTACAATTTGTTTCAGTTTACCTGCTGCCTCTTTGGGCGTTAAAAGTGATGTTTCCACAAGTTTGTCAAAAATCCATATCATTCCATGATATTCAATGTCTTTGTTTTTGGCACAATTTCGTAACACCTTGTCACTACTCAATACACAAGCGTTCAACTTATTAGCAATGTATAATACCGATTTATCTGTTTCCGATAAAGATTTCGGATATTCCTCGGAATAAATTTCTATGAAATCTTGCTCATTCAAATTATGAATAATAAGCTTTTGAACAGCTTGATAAGCCTTAAGAACTTGTTGTTGTTCGAGGTATAACTCAAAATAAACTGAGGAAGTAGTATGTATCTCAATTTCAAGATTAAAGAATGAAGATACAAGACCTAAATCATATAAGTCAATAAAAATACAAGCATCCGTAACAGCAACTTTCATTTTCATTTTCCGAACGAATATTCGGCATACATAATTTGAGGATCAAAACATCGGTTGATGTTCTTTTCTAAATTCTGCCAAAGATTGGTTAAACAATGAAGCTGCTTTGGACATTGAAATTTGGTCTTCCATCAAAGCTCTAAATAAAAGCTGTTCGAATCGGTTACTTTCTTCAGCTCCTGTATACTCCACAGGCTCATCTACTTTCCAATTCATCTGTTTGATAAAAAAGAAAAATTGCTTGGTGTAATGCTCATTGATAATGTTACAATCCTTAGCTCTCATTACAATAGCCTGCATAGAGATACCATATTGCTTTTTGATATTACCCAACTCCATAGTGGAAAGTTTGTTTCTGTGAACACCCAGTTCAGCTTTAATGGTTTCTTCGGGTAACAACATTGCGCCTGCAAACTGAAAACATAAAGTTTCTTTTTGCTTTAAACTTATATCGCCAAAGGTCAATAGCAAGTGTGCTAACTCGTGTAGAAGAGTTAATCTTATCCTATCGGGTTTATTTGCTTTATTTGAATTATAGGCCACGACAGGAATAGTCTCATTCACAAAAGTTTGAAGTCCGTCAAAATCTTCGTCCACATCCAATTTTATAACTTTGATATTTTTATCTTCTAATATTTCAACAACATTGAATAAAGCCCCATTGCCTAAGTTCCATTTCTTTCTTAAAAGTTCTGCTGCTTTATTAACCTGCTCGTAAGAAGTAACAATTCCAAAGTCCTTTAGATGATTTATAAACTCATTGGGTAAGCCTAAAATTTCTTCTAACTCCAAATAACGTGAAAGATATTCCTTGGTTTTTTCCTTGATAATGGAGGCTTCTTTTTGTGGCATCTTGCTCAGCTTCCGATACTCAATTTCAGATAATTCCACTTTGGTAGTTCGGAAAAAGTAATCAGGGCTTACATGTAATGCCTTGCTCAAAAGGTTGATTTTTTCCGCATCAGGAATTACGTCCCCTTTTTCGTACCGATGCAAGGCCTGACGAGATAACTGAGAATCCAAGGCATCAGCCAAATCTTGCAACGAAAATCCTTTCATCAAACGGGCTGACTTAAATCGTTCGGCAAATACAGCTTTAATCTCC